>AEWW01008144.1_pt1 | contig 49680 bp, 48 predicted proteins | sample 267848 | NCBI WGS metagenome assembly AEWW01 (sample SAMN00713649, study PRJNA62039) | ant fungus garden metagenome | place: Panama: Gamboa | collected Apr-2009 | depth 0.5 m m | reverse complement strand
AGACCCAGCGCTGCGCCGCAGATCATCAAACCTTGCCAGACGGTAAGGGGGTGATCGCTACAGATGCGCGCCAGACTTAGCAGCGGCCAGTGCCACAGGTACCAGGAATAAGAGATCTTGCCGATAAAGCGCATCAGCGGATTTTCTAACAGTAATTGGTTAAGCTCGCTGCGCGCACCGATCATCAGGCAACCCGCCAGCACGGGAATGATCGCCAACCAGCCCGGAAATTGGCTATGGCTACTAAGCAACAGGCTGGCGGCGATGATCATCACCCAGCCCAGCAGATTGAGCAGGCTGGCCGCTCGGCCGGTGAGGGGTTGTGGTTTCCACAGCGCCAGCAGCACACCGGCACCGAGTTCCCAGGCGCGGGTTGGCAACAGATAAAAGGCGTGGGTGGTGGCAAACGGTGTGATCCCGATACAGGCCACCAAAGAGATCACACTCAGTATCAGTACCACAGAGCGCATCGAACGTTTGAGTCGTACGGCCAAAAGCAGAATGAATGGCAGCACAATATAGAACTGTTCTTCTATTCCCAATGACCAGGTCATGAGCAGGGGATTTAAATCGGAATCGGTACTGAAATAGTCACCGCTCTTGAGTAGCAGCATATTGGGTACGGCGATAAATACCGCCAGGCTGTATTTGGCCAGCTGGCTGAACTCTAGCGGTGAGAGCAGGATGAAGCCCAGTAGCAGCAATATCGTCATCATGAAAAATAACGCGGGAGCGATACGTTTAATGCGGCGTAAATAGAATTGATAAAATGAGAAGCGACCCTCGGATATTTCCTTGCTGATAATACCGCCGATCAGAAAGCCGGAAATAACAAAGAAGAGGTCGACACCAATAAAGCCACCCTGCAGCGAGGTGACGCCGGAGTGAAAGAGCACCACCAGAATGATGGCGACGGCGCGCAGGCCGTCAATATCCGCCCGATAGCGGTGAGAGGCATTCGCAGTCATAATTTAACCCAGAAGTTAGGATAAGAATGGTTATGCGTTCCAGAAAAAATAAATCGGCGCATCCTGTCGCCGAAAAAAGTTACAAAGGAGAAAAATGGGTATTACAAGGGATGATTGACGCTGACAGAATACGCGCTTTTAGCCGCTAAATATCAGGGCGGAAGAAAATTAGAATAATCGCAGATTAAGGTGGTATTTGTATTTACACCGCTGAAGCATAAATAGCGAAAAGATAAGCCCGGATTATCCTTCAGGCTTATCTTTCATGATGTGGTGAATCGGCTACAGGCTGATATGCGCGGGTAACAGTGATTTGAGCTGAGGGTAGATAACGCTATTGGCGAGCAGCACAGGATTGCCCTGCTGCAGACCGTTGTGACCAAGGTAATCATTGGTTATGCCGCCGGCCTCACGCATCAATACAATACCGGGTAAACCGTCCCACGGATTCATATGCGCTTCGTAATAACCAATTAAACGACCAGCGGCGGCCCAGGCACTCATTAATGCGCCAGAGCCATTACGGATGAACATCCCGCCCTGTGACAGCAAGCCACCAATAAAGGTCGTCAACGGTTCCACCGGTTGGCTGTTGGAACTACTAATGCCGAGCACGCCCTGATTGAGATGCTGAGCGCTGTGCGCCTGAATGCGCTTTTCATTGACCCAGGCACCTTTACCGCGACAGGCATGGAAGGTTTCATGATGGTTGGGATCGCAGACCACGCCAATTACCGGCTCATTTTCACAGACAATCGCCAGCGACACGCACCAGTTATGTAATCCATTCAGGAAGTTACTGGTGCCGTCAATTGGGTCGATCACCCAGACAAAGCGCGCACCGGTAGTTTCACCACCACTCTCTTCTCCCAGTACAGCGTCATCGGGAAAGCGTTCGTAAATCAGGTGCTTGACCAATTCTTCCACGTTGCGGTCGGCTTCGCTAACCACATCCTGTAAATCCTTTTTATGCTCAATCACCAGTTGATGACGCTGCTGATACCAGGATAAAGCGCGGCTGGCTGCAGTTTTAGCGACATCACAGGCAAAGTGATAACGCGCGTCAAGTTCGGTTAGCGTAGCTGATGACATCTTTCCCTCTTATCATTTTCTGGCAAACGAAGTGACAAAAAACGCCGAAAAAGGCGACCTGGCGGTGTGACCTACTTAACAAAAGTTAAGAAAGGTTTCATTAAGCCGCAGATGACTGCGGCTGGCAAGAGGCGGAAATGCAGGGATTGTGAAAAAAAGCGGGTTTAGAGTTGCTGGTGGCGCGCAGCGTCCATCAGGCGCGGATAGAACTGGAAGAACAGCGGTTCAAGTTGCTGATAATGATCGACAAAATCCTGATAGGAGTCGCGCAGTGCTGCCAGACGCGGGCGGCGATGTGCCATACCGCTCAATACGCGGGCCAGCCGCGTTGGTTCGGCATAGTGCTCAAACCAGCGCTCGCGCCACATCACCGAATTGAGTTCGATGAATCCTTCTGGCGTACCGGGCAGTTGCGGCATGATTTCACGCTCGGCTGCCGCCGTGAACGCGACCAGCGGTTGGGAAGGGTGCAGCTGGTCCCAGTGCAGCGCGAGGAAGTGATCCCAGATGACATCCAACGTGATGGGCGCAACGCGACGAGTTTCAGCGCGAAAGAATTGCCGCGCTTCACGCACTTCCGGCAGGTTATCCGTCAAAACATCCAGTCGGCGATGCATAGCGATGCCCGCCACAACCGGTTCCGGCCATTGCGATTGCACATTGCCGCGCACGAAGTCGGCCATCAGATTGCCCAGCAGGGAGCTGTCTGCCAGCTGTGCAAGGTGAAGGTGAGCGAGAAAGTTCATGGCGCATTATAGGCAGAATCACAGATATGCAGCCAGTTGTTCAGAATTTGCCGCTTTTCCGCTAAACTATGCCGCCTGTTTTTTGAGTCCTGAAAGAAGTGATGCATGCGTGTAGCCGATTTTGCTTTTGAGTTGCCAGAATCTTTGATCGCCCACTATCCGCAGGCGCAGCGCAGCGGTTGCCGCTTGCTGGCGCTGGATGGCCCAAGTGGGGCGTTAAGCCATGAAGTGTTTACCGACGTACTGGATAAACTCAATCCGGGCGACCTGCTGGTGTTTAACAATACCCGCGTTATTCCGGCGCGTGTCTTCGGCCGAAAAGCCAGTGGCGGCAAAATCGAGATGCTGGTAGAGCGCATGCTGGATGACAAACGCGTGCTGGCGCACGTGCGTGCCTCAAAAGCGCCGAAGCCGGGTGCAGAGCTGCTGCTGGGCGATGACGAAAGCGTCAAAGCCACCATGGTCGCGCGCCACGATACGCTGTTTGAAATCGAATTTGCGGATGACCGCGCAGTGCTGGATATCCTTAACAGCGTCGGTCATATGCCGCTGCCGCCGTATATTGATCGTCCGGACGAAGAAGCGGATCGCGAACTTTATCAAACCGTTTACAGCGCGCGTCCGGGTGCGGTAGCCGCACCGACCGCCGGTTTGCATTTTGATGAACCGCTGCTGGACGCGCTGCGCGCGAAAGGCATCGAAATGGCATTTGTCACGCTGCACGTTGGCGCAGGTACCTTCCAGCCGGTGCGCGTCGAGAACATCAATGACCACATCATGCACTCTGAGTATGCCGAAGTGCCGCAGGATGTGGTGGATGCGGTGCTGGCGTGTAAAGCGCGTGGCAACAAAGTGGTCGCGGTGGGCACCACCTCCGTGCGTTCTCTGGAGAGCGCGGCGCAGGCGGCTCAGGATGCGCTGATTGCACCCTTCTTCGACGACACGCAGATCTTCATCTATCCGGGCTATCACTATCAGGTGATTGATGCGCTGATCACCAACTTCCATCTGCCGGAATCGACGCTGATTATGCTGGTGTCAGCATTTGCCGGTTACAAAAATACCATGGCGGCTTACCAAAGCGCGGTGGCAGAGCAGTACCGTTTCTTTAGCTACGGGGATGCCATGTACATCACCCGTAATCCACAGGCTCCTGACGAAGTGGTTGGAGCTTAATAATCAGACTGTTTCTCTGATTATCTAATGAGGTCAATGTGAAATTTGAATTAGATACCACCGACGGGCGCGCGCGCCGTGGCCGTTTGGTGTTCGATCGCGGTGTGGTGGAAACGCCAGCATTTATGCCTGTGGGCACCTACGGCACCGTAAAGGGCATGACGCCGGAAGAAGTGAAAGACACCGGTGCGCAGATCCTGCTCGGTAATACCTTCCACCTGTGGCTGCGCCCGGGCCAGGAGATCATGAAACTGCACGGTGACCTGCATGATTTCATGAACTGGCAGGGACCGATCCTCACTGACTCCGGCGGCTTCCAGGTGTTCAGCCTCGGTGACATTCGTAAGATCACCGAAGCGGGCGTGCATTTCCGTAATCCGATCAACGGCGACCCGATTTTCCTCGATCCGGAAAAATCGATGGAAATTCAGTACGACCTCGGTTCAGACGTGGTGATGATTTTCGACGAGTGTACGCCGTATCCAGCAGACTGGGATTACGCCAAACGTTCGATGGAGATGTCACTGCGTTGGGCGCAGCGTAGCCGCGATCGCTTTGATTCACTCGGGAATAAAAATGCGCTGTTCGGCATTATTCAGGGCGGTGTTTACGAAGATTTACGAGATGTCTCGGTTAAAGGTCTGGTAGATATCGGCTTTGATGGGTACGCTGTGGGCGGCCTGGCGGTGGGTGAACCTAAAGAGGACATGCACCGTATCCTGGAACACGTCTGTCCGCAAATTCCGCAAGATAAACCGCGTTATTTGATGGGCGTCGGCAAGCCAGAAGATCTGGTGGAAGGCGTTCGCCGCGGTATCGATATGTTTGACTGCGTCATGCCAACGCGTAATGCGCGTAATGGTCACCTGTTTGTGACCGATGGCGTGGTGAAAATCCGTAACGCCAGGTATAAAGATGACACGGCAACGCTAGATGCGGAGTGTGATTGTTACACCTGTCGCAATTATAGCCGCGCCTACTTGTATCATCTTGATCGTTGTAACGAAATACTGGGCGCACGTCTTAATACGATTCACAATCTGCGCTATTACCAGCGTCTGATGGCGGGTTTACGTAAGGCCATCGAAGAGGGTAAATTAGAGCACTTTGTTAGCGAGTTCTATCAACGGACGGGTAAAGCGGTTCCACCGTTAAACGTCTGATAATTCTATCAATGAGGGAAATTTAATGAGCTTTTTCATTTCTGACGCCGTTGCCGCAGCAGGCGCTCCGTCTCAGGGAAGTCCTTATTCTCTGGTGATCATGCTGGTGGTGTTTGGTCTGATCTTCTATTTCATGATTCTGCGCCCGCAGCAGAAACGTTCTAAAGATCACAAGAAGCTGATGGATTCCATCTCTAAAGGTGATGAAGTGTTGACCAGCGGTGGCCTGGTAGGTCGTGTGACCAAAGTGGCTGACAACGGCTACGTTTCTATCGCCCTGAACGACACCACTGAAGTAGTTGTAAAACGTGATTTCGTGGCCGCCGTTCTGCCGAAAGGTACTATGAAGGCGCTGTAATTTTTCTTCCCGAAGGGAACTGCCGTGTTAAACCGTTATCCTTTGTGGAAGTACATCATGCTGGTCGTCGTGATTCTCGTCGGCCTGCTCTATGCGCTTCCTAACCTTTATGGAGAGGATCCGGCCGTTCAGATCACTGGTGCGCGCGGTGGCGCCGCCAGTGAACAGACGTTGGATCAGGTCCAGACTTTATTAAAACAAGATAATATCCAGAGCAAATCCCTCGCTCTGGAAAATGGCGCCATTCTGGCCCGTTTTGACAATCAGGATGCACAGCTGCGCGCGCGTGATGCCATCACTACCGCGTTGGGCGACAACTATGTTGTGGCACTCAACCTCGCGCCGGCAACCCCGCGCTGGCTGACCATGCTGGCTGCACAGCCGATGAAACTCGGTCTTGATCTGCGTGGCGGCGTACACTTCCTGATGGAAGTGGATATGGATACCGCTCTGGGCAAGCTGCAAGAGCAGAATGCCGATGGCCTGCGCAGTGACCTGCGCGACAAAAGCATCCCGTATACCAACGTCAATAAAATCGCTAACTACGGTGTAGAAGTGCGTTTCCGCGACGGCGCCAGCCGTGATGCGGCGATCAGCTACCTGTCACCGCGTCATCGCGATCTGGTGATCTCCAGCGTCGGCAGCGATACGCTGCGTGCGGTGATGACCGATGCGCGTCTGAGCGAAGCCCGTGAGTATGCGGTTCAGCAGAACATCAATATCTTGCGTAACCGTGTGAACCAGCTTGGCGTTGCCGAGCCACTGGTGCAGCGTCAGGGTTCTGACCGCATCGTGGTGGAACTGCCGGGTATTCAGGACACGGCGCGTGCCAAAGAGATTCTGGGTGCCACTGCGACCCTGGAATTCCGTCTGGTAAACACCACCGTTGATCCAACAGCCGCGGCGAGTGGCCGTGTGCCGGGTGATTCGGAAGTGAAAGAGACGCGTGAAGGCCAGCCAGTGGTGCTGTACAAGCGTGTGATTCTGACCGGTGACCATATTACCGATTCGACGTCCAGCATGGACGAGTACAACCAGCCGCAGGTGAACATTTCACTGGATGGCGCGGGCGGTAACATGATGTCGAACTTCACCAAGGACAACATCGGTAAAGCGATGGCGACCCTGTTTGTGGAGTACAAGGACAGCGGTAAGAAAGACGCCAACGGTCGTGCAATCCTGGTGAAACAGGAGCAAGTGATTAACGTGGCGAACATTCAGTCGCGCCTCGGTAACAGCTTCCGTATCACCGGTATCAACAACCCGAACGAAGCGCGTCAGCTGTCGCTGCTGCTGCGTGCCGGTGCGTTGATTGCGCCAATTCAGATTGTGGAAGAGCGTACCATTGGTCCAACAATGGGCCAGCAGAACATCACTCAGGGTCTCGAAGCCTGCTTGTGGGGTCTGATCGCGTCCATTCTGTTTATGGTGGTGTTCTATAAGAAATTTGGTTTGATTGCGACCAGCGCGCTGCTGTGCAACCTGGTGCTGATTGTCGGCATCATGTCACTGCTGCCGGGTGCGACCCTCACCATGCCGGGTATTGCCGGTATCGTGTTGACGCTGGCGGTTGCTGTCGATGCCAACGTGTTGATTAACGAACGTATTAAAGAAGAACTGCGTAACGGACGCTCGGTACAGCAGGCGATTCACGAAGGCTACAAAGGCGCCTTCTCCAGTATCGTCGACGCCAACGTCACTACGCTGATCAAAGTTATCATTCTTTATGCGGTCGGTACCGGCTCCATTAAAGGCTTTGCGATCACCACCGCTATCGGTATCGCGACCTCAATGTTCACCGCTATCGTCGGCACCCGTGCCATCGTTAACCTGGTTTACGGCGGCAAACGCATCAACAAGCTGTCCATCTGAGGAGTGCGTTGTGGCACAGGAATATAGTATTGAGCAGCTAAACCACGGGCGTAAGGTCGTCGACTTTATGCGCTGGGATACGCTGGCATTCATCATCTCCGGTCTGCTGATTGTGGCGTCTATCGCCATTATCGGTGTGCGAGGCTTCAACTGGGGCCTCGACTTTACCGGCGGAACGGTGATTGAAATTAACCTGGAAAAACCGGCCGATCTGGACGCACTGCGTGAAGGTTTGGTGAAAGCGGGCTTCCAGGAGCCGCTGGTGCAGAACTTTGGCAGCAGCCGTGACGTGATGGTGCGTATGCCACCGGCCACCGGTACAGCAGGTCAGGAACTCGGCAACAAAGTCGTGACCTCCATCAATGAGACGACGCAGCAGAACGCGACCGTGAAGCGCATTGAGTTCGTCGGCCCAAGCGTGGGTAGCGATCTGGCGCAAGCCGGTGCGATGGCGCTGCTGTCGGCACTGATTGCGATTCTGATCTATATCGGTTTCCGCTTTGAGTGGCGTCTGGCGCTGGGTACCGTGCTGGCACTGGCGCATGACGTCATCATCACCTGCGGCATTCTGGCGTTGTCACACATCGAGATCGACCTGACGATTGTCGCGTCACTGATGTCGGTGATTGGTTACTCGCTTAACGATAAAATCGTGGTTTCCGACCGTATTCGTGAGAACTTCCGCAAGATCCGTCGCGGCTCCTCTTACGACATCACCAACGTGTCGCTGACCCAAACGTTAAGCCGTACCCTGATCACCTCGCTGACCACGCTGGCGATGATTCTGATTCTGTTCATCTTTGGTGGTGCGCTGCTGAAAGGCTTCTCGCTAACCATGCTGATCGGTGTCACCATCGGTACCGTTTCATCTATCTATGTTTCTTCTGCTCTGGCATTGAAACTGGGTATGAAGCGTGAACACATGCTGGTGCAGAAAGTGGAGAAAGAGGGCGCAGATCAGCCTTCGATCCTGCCTTAATTCTGCTGATGAAATGAAACGGGCTGCCTAAGGGCAGCCCGTTTTTTTATGCCTGCTGATCAGGGCGCGGTTTTGGTGGCTGCTGTGCTCTGCACATCATGCACGCGCACAAAGCCGAGTTGCTCCGGCGTCAGTCCGCTCAGGCGCAGCGGCACTGTTACCGAACTGCGTGGCATCAGACTCGCCTCAACCTGAATGGTCTGGCTCAGACTCTCCGCATTCAGCGGTTTGCCACTCGCCGGATCCAGTTCACCCCACACCACCGTGGCGCTCAGGGCAGGGACCGGTTGGTCATCGGTGGAACGAATATTCAGGTTGGCGCGGCTGCCGCTGGCTTCCCCTTCCACACGAGACAGAGACAGGCGTAATTTGCCGACCTGCGTCTGCAACTCTACCGGCGTATTGGCTTGCGGCAACAGCCATGCCCCCTGGGTTGATTGCCCATTGAGTTGACCCTGAATTTCCAGCGCCGTTGCCTGATTGGTGAGCTTGCGCATCTGCTGGTTAAGCTGGCTGACTTCCTGATGTAACTCTTTGACCTGCGGTGAAGTCGGCGTTGAACTACAACCACTGAGCACCAGCAGCGAAAGTGCGGCGGGCGCCCAAAACGTCCTGATCGTCATGCATTGTCCTTTCTGTTATTTCGGAATACGTAATACCTGGCCGGGGTAGATCTTATCAGGATGTGTCAGCATTGGCTTGTTTGCTGCGAAAATCTTGTTGTATTCATTAGGATTCCCGTAGACCTGTTTGGAAATCGCGCTTAGGGTGTCGCCTTTTTTCACCGTATAGAAATCGGCTTCTGGCGCACTGTCGGTGACGGTGACCTTGTCATCGACCTTGGTAATCCCTGCCACGTTACCGGCGGCCACCAGGATTTTCTCCTTCAGCTCCTGTGAAATGCCATCACCGCTCACGGTAACGGTGTCGCCTTGCACATCGACTTTGACTTTATCGCTGTCCGGTAAGCCGAGTTGATTAATATGATCCTGAAGTTTTTTGCTGGGATCGTCAGCGCCGGTAACGGCATCCCATAACTTTTCACCTGCTTCTTTCACGAAATTGAACAGACCCATGTGACCTCCTGCAAATGTGCCGGATTGGCTGTTTAAGCTTAGTGGCTTTTCTTGTTTACAGAGCGTGACATCCTGCGTCTGTGAGCCGGGCGGTGATTCGGTCGCGTGTATTCAGTTGCTTTGAAGATCGCGCTACACTGTGTGGCCTATTTATCTCGCGACAGGAAACGTCATGCATTGCCCCTTCTGCTCCGCTGTGGACACCAAAGTGATTGATTCTCGCCTGGTCAGTGAAGGTTCATCGGTGCGTCGCCGCCGCCAGTGTCTGGTGTGCCATGAGCGTTTCACCACCTTTGAAGTGGCTGAACTGGTGATGCCGCGCGTGGTGAAAAGCAACGATGTGCGTGAACCCTTTAACGAAGATAAGCTCGCCAGCGGCATGATGAAGGCGCTGGAGAAGCGCCCGGTGAGCGCCGATGCGGTGGATAACGCCGTCAACCACATCAAAACGCAACTGCGTGCCACCGGCGAACGCGAGATTCCCAGCAAGCTGGTCGGTAATCTGGTGATGGAAGAGCTGAAGAAGCTCGATAAAGTCGCCTATATCCGTTTTGCTTCTGTATACCGCAGTTTCGAAGATATCCGTGATTTTGGCGAAGAGATCGCCCGCTTACAGGACTAAGCCATGACTGACGAACGCTACATGGCGCGCGCGCTGGAACTGGCGCGTCGCGGACGTTTTACCACCACACCTAATCCTAATGTTGGCTGCGTGATTGTACGCGACGGCGAGATTGTCGGCGAAGGCTGGCATCACCGTGCGGGCGAGCCGCATGCTGAAGTGCACGCGCTGCGCATGGCGGGTGAAAAAGCTAAAGGTGCGACCGCCTATGTCACGCTGGAGCCCTGCAGCCATCATGGCCGCACGCCGCCGTGTTGCGATGCGTTGATCGCTGCGGGCGTCAGTCGCGTGGTGGCAGCAATGCAGGATCCCAATCCGCAAGTGGCGGGACGCGGCTTGTATCGTTTGCAGCAGGCCGGGATTGAAGTCAGCCACGGCTTAATGATGAGCGAAGCTGAAGCATTGAATCGTGGTTTTCTGAAACGTATGCGCACTGGCTTCCCGTGGATTCAGCTCAAACTCGGCGCATCCCTTGATGGGCGCACCGCGATGGCCAGTGGCGAAAGTCAGTGGATCACCTCGGCGGCGGCAAGGCGCGATGTGCAACAATTACGTGCCCAGAGTTCGGCTATTCTTACCTCGAGTGCCACAGTGCTGGCAGACGATCCGTCATTAACCGTGCGCTGGGGCGAACTGAATGAAGATGCACGCCAGCAGCTGGATGAAGCCACGCTGCGTCAACCGATTCGCGTGGTGATTGATAGCCAGCAGCGTGTGACGCCGCAACATAGACTGATGAGTCAGCCGGGTGAAACCTGGCTGATGCGTAGTGAAATCGATCAGCAAACCTGGCCAGACAGCGTCAGCCAGATTGCGGTGCCGCTGCGCGGAGAGCAATTGGATCTGGTGGCGATGATGATGATACTCGGCCAGCGTCAGATTAACTCGGTGTGGGTTGAGGCCGGTGCCGGTTTAGCCGGTGCGCTGTTGCAGGTTGGACTGGTCGATGAACTGATTGTCTATGTGGCACCGAAACTACTGGGCAATGCGGCACGCGGCCTGTGTGAACTGCCTGGGCTGGAACGATTGTCCGATGCGCCAGAGCTGAAGTTTAGTGACGTACGCAGGGTTGGCGCGGACCTGCGGCTGACCCTGACGCCCGCTTAAGCACCCACTGAAAAGCCTGAGCGCGTCGCCGAAGAGTATGATAGAATCCGCCCCCTTCTGCGGGGCCATAAATCAAACACCCAAAGGATATGTATGAAAGTTATCGAAGCTCCTGTTGCCGCGCCTGATGCTCACATTGCCATTGTCATTGCGCGTTTTAACAACTTCATTAATGACAGCCTGCTGGATGGCGCGGTCGATGCGCTGAAGCGTATTGGCCAGGTCAAAGCAGAAAACATCACTGTGGTCTGGGTTCCAGGCGCTTACGAACTGCCTCTGGCAGCGCGCGCACTGGCAAAAGCCGGTAAGCACGATGCAATCGTGGCTCTGGGAACCGTGATCCGTGGCGGCACCGCCCACTTCGAATATGTGGCAGGTGAAGCCAGCTCTGGCATTGCCAACGTGGCGATGACCAGCGAAATTCCGGTGACTTTCGGCGTGTTAACCACCGAAAACATCGAGCAGGCGATTGAACGCGCCGGCACCAAAGCAGGTAATAAAGGCGCCGAAGCGGCCCTGACTGCACTCGAAATGATTAACGTATTGAAAGCCATCAAAGCCTGATTTTTGGAAGGGGAATTTTGTGAAACCTGCTGCTCGTCGTCGCGCCCGTGAGTGCGCTGTCCAGGCGCTTTACTCCTGGCAGCTGTCGAACAACGACATTGCCGATGTGGAATACCAGTTTCTGGCGGAACAAGACGTCAAAGACGTCGATATTAGCTATTTCCGCGAATTGCTGGCCGGTGTGGCGACTAACAGCGCGTACCTGGACGGTCTGATGAAGCCTTACCTGTCACGTCAGCTGGAAGAGCTGGGTCAGGTAGAAAAAGCCATTCTGCGTCTTTCGCTGTATGAGTTGAGCAAACGTTCTGATGTGCCTTATAAAGTGGCCATCAACGAAGGCATCGAACTGGCCAAAGTGTTTGGCGCCGAAGACAGCCACAAGTTTGTCAACGGCGTGCTGGATAAAGCAGCCCCACAAATTCGACCCAATAAAAAATAAATGCGAAAGGCCGGTTTACCGGCCTTTTTCTCATTGAGACCTGACTTATGTCCTGTGGTGAATTCGAACTGATCGCACGTTATTTTAACCGCGTTACCAGCTCCCGCCGCGATGTGGAGAAGGGAATTGGTGACGACTGTGCGTTACTGAACGTGCCCGAAAAACAGACGCTGGCCATTAGCACCGATACGTTGGTGGCGGGCGTGCACTTCCTGCGTGATATCCATCCTGCCGATCTGGGTTACAAAGCGCTGGCCGTGAATCTCAGTGATTTGGCGGCAATGGGTGCCGATCCGGCGTGGTTGACGCTGGCGATTACCTTGCCTGAAGTGAATGAAAGCTGGCTGGCCGCATTTAGCGACAGCCTGTTTGAGTTGCTTGATTACTACGATATGCAGCTGATTGGTGGTGATACCACGCGCGGACCACTGAGCCTGACGTTGGGTATTCACGGTCTGGTGCCGGCTGGACGCGCATTAAAGCGTTCGGGGGCCAAACCTGGCGACTGGATCTTTGTCACCGGTACGCTGGGTGACAGCGCGGCTGGCCTGTCGCTGCTACAACATCGTCATCGCCTGAACGATCCGGCTGTCCATGAAGTGTTGATCAAGCGCCATCTGCGCCCGATGCCACGCGTGTTGCAGGGCCAGGCGCTGCGTAATCTGGCGACCTCGGCGATCGATATCTCCGATGGTTTGATTGCCGATCTCGGCCATATTCTCACGGCGAGCCGCGTCGGTGCGCGCCTCAATCTGGAAGCGTTGCCGCTGTCTGCTGCGTTGCGCGATCATTTTGAGCCGGAACAGGTGCTGACCTGGGCGTTAAGTGGCGGCGAAGATTATGAGCTGTGCTTTACCGTGCCGGAAGTCAATCGTGGTGCGCTGGACGTGGCGCTGGGTCATCTTGGTGTGCCTTACACCTGCATCGGGCAGATTGCGCCTGAAGCCGACGGGTTGACGCTGCTGGAAAATGGCAAGCCACGTCGTTTTAATCACAAGGGATTTGATCACTTTAATGCGAAGTAAAGATGTAGCGAAAAGCCGCCTGCGCCTGAGCAATCCCTGGCATCTGTTGGCAACCGGTTTTGGCAGTGGCCTGAGCCCGATCATGCCAGGCACCGCCGGTTCGATTGCCGCGATTCCGTTTTGGTGGTTGATGACGTTTCTGCCACTGCAGATCTATTCGCTGCTGGTACTGATTGGTATCAGCGTGGGCGTTTATCTGTGCCATCGCACGGCGAAAGACATGGGTGTGCACGATCACGGCAGCATCGTCTGGGATGAGTTTATCGGCATGTGGATTACGCTGATGGCGATCCCGGCGATGAGCTGGCAGTGGGTGTTGGCCGGGTTTGTCATCTTCCGCATCTTCGATATGTGGAAACCCTGGCCGATTCGCTGGTTCGATCAGAACGTGCATGGCGGCATGGGCATTATGGTCGATGACATTATCGCGGGCGTGATATCAGCGGCAATTTTGTATGGATTGGGGCTGGTGCTTTAATTCGGCCGATGCGCCTAACTCACGTGCCCTCTGTCATAATACGCACCAAAGCTTCAGAATAGGCTGGTGCCGAACAGGGGCTGTCAATCCGCAGCGCTGAACGGAATGAGTCTGCCAGGATAGCCCGCAGGACGCGGGCTGTTAAATCATTACTCGAATCCCACCACCGGATGCGGTTGGTACACCGTCTCCAACTCGGCGATATCCGTTGAACTCAGCTCCACATCCACCGCCTTCACCAATTCTGCAAACTGCTGCTCGCGCGATGCACCGATAATAGGGGCTGTGACCACCGGTTTATGCAGCAGCCACGCCAGCGCCACCTGTGCACGCGTCACGCCTTTATCAGCGGCAATGGTCGCCAGACGCTCTGCAATCGCCGCATCGTTCTCTTCGGTGCCGGTATAGAGTTTTTCCATCACGTTATCCGATACCGAACGCGCGGTGGTTTCGCCCCATGGACGCGTCAGCTTGCCGCGCGCCAGCGGGCTCCACGGCAGCACCGCGATACCTTCACGTTCACACAGCGGGTGCATCTCGTTCTCTTCTTCACGCTGAATCAGGTTGTACTGATCCTGCATGCTGACAAAACGTGCCCAGCCATTCTGCTTTTGCAGATCCAGTGCCTGAGCGAACTGTGCAGCATGCATCGAAGAAGCGCCGATGTAGCGCGCTTTACCCGATTTCACCACCTCATTCAGCGCCTCAAGCGTCTCTTCGATCGGCGTGTCGTAATCCCAGCGGTGAATCTGCAGCAGGTCGACATACTCCATGCCGAGACGCGTCAGGCTATCGTCGATGGATTGCAGAATGTTCTTGCGTGACAGCCCCTGAGAAAGGTTGCTGAGCGGGAAATAGACCTTGGTGGCGACAACAACCTGGTCGCGCTGGGCGAAATCTTTCAGCGCACGCCCGACGATCTCTTCACTGCTGCCATCGGAGTAGCTGTTGGCGGTGTCGAAAAAGTTAATGCCCGCGTCCAGAGCCTGCTTGATCAGCGGTCGACTACTCTCTTCGGGCAGGGTCCATGCGTGATTGCCGCGCATCGGATCGCCGTAAGTCATGCAGCCTAAACAGAGACGCGAAACCTGTAAGTCGGTTTGGCCTAAACGAATGGTTTTCATGGGAGCTCCTGCTCTTATGCGTTAGGAATGCCCTAAGCATAGCAGCAGGAGCGGGGAGGGGATTACTGTGCCAGCCAGTCAGTGATTTGCTGCTGAATACCGGCGGCATCCAGCTGATAATCCTGACGAACTTCTTCCTGCGTGCCCTGCGGAATAAATTCATCTGGCAGGCCGAGGTTCAGCACGTGCACACGCAGGCGTTTCGCCATCACGTATTCGTTGACGCCGCTACCGGCTCCGCCTTTGATCGCGCCTTCTTCCAGCGTCACCAGCGAATCATGGCTGGTGGACAGTTCGGCAATCAAGGCTTCATCCAGGGGCTTCACAAAACGCATATCTACCAGCGTGGCGTTCAGCGCTTCAGCGGCAGCCTGTGCTTCAGGCAAAAGCGTGCCGAAGTTGAGGATCGCCAGCTTTTCACCACGGCGCTTTACAATGCCTTTGCCCAGCGGCAGGCTGGCCAACGGCTCCAGCGTAGCACCAGTGCCCGTGCCGCGCGGATAGCGCACTGCACTTGGCCCCGCCTGATAGTGATAGCCGGTGTAAAGCATCTGGCGACATTCGTTCTCATCGCTTGGCGTCATGATCACCATTTCGGGCACACAGCGCAGGAAGGCGATATCGAATGCGCCCTGATGCGTTTGCCCATCGGCGCCAACGATGCCGCCGCGATCGATAGCGAACAGCACCGGCAGTTTCTGGATCGCTACATCGTGAATCAGCTGATCGTAAGCGCGCTGCAGGAAGGTGGAGTAAATCGCCACCACCGGCTTGTAACCGCCAATCGCCATACCTGCAGCAAAGGTCACCGCATGCTGTTCAGCAATCGCCACGTCAAAGTACTGTTGCGGATAGTCACGAGAGTAGCTGACCATGCCAGAACCTTCACGCATCGCCGGCGTCACCGCCATTAAACGCGGATCGTCCGCCGCCATTTCGCTCAGCCAGCTACCGAAAATTTTCGAGTAGCTCGGCAGGCCTGGCGCGCTTTTCGGCAGAGAACCGCTGGCCGGATCGAACTTCGGTACCGCATGCCAGGCGATGGGATCCTGCTCGGCAGGCGCGTAGCCTTTGCCCTTTTTGGTCATGATGTGCAGGAACTGCGGGCCTTTCAGGTCACGCATATTCTTCAGCGTGCTCACCAGCGTCAGCACATCGTGGCCATCAACCGGACCGATGTAATTAAAGCCCAGCTCTTCAAACAGCGTGCCCGGCACCACCATGCCTTTCAGGTGCTCTTCGGTGCGCTTCACCAGCTCTTTGATCGGAGGTAGGCCGCCCAACACACGCTTGCCGCCTTCGCGCAGCCGTGAGTAGGTTTTACCGGAGAGAATCTGGGCCAGACGATTGTTGAGTGCGCCAACGTTTTCCGAGATCGACATCTCGTTGTCGTTAAGGATCACCAGCATGTCAGGTTTGATGTCGCCAGCGTGGTTCATGGCTTCGAACGCCATACCCGCGGTAATGGCGCCATCACCAATAATACAGGCGGTACGACGTCCTTTGCCTTCGTGCTCAGCGGCAACCGCCATGCCCAATCCGGCACTGATCGAGGTCGATGAATGACCGACGCTCAATACGTCGTATTCACTTTCGCCGCGCCACGGGAAAGGATGCAGGCCATTTTTCTGGCGGATGGTGCCGATGCGATCGCGGCGTCCGGTCAGAATTTTGTGCGGATAGGCCTGATGACCAACGTCCCACACCAGATGGTCAAACGGGGTGTTATAAACATAATGCAGCGCGACTGTTAGTTCGACGACGCCCAGACCCGAAGCAAAGTGGCCGGAAGACCGGCTCACGCTATCCAGCAGATACTGACGCAGCTCGTCACACAGTACCGGAAGTTTTTCTTTCGGTAGTAAACGTAATTCCTGAACCGTGCTCGCTAATGCCAGTGTCGGGTATTTTGCAATATCAAAACTCATCAGAGACTCATTATGAAAGTTATTTATCGCGTTCAATTATGAAGCTTGCCAGTGCTTGTAATGCGGTGGTGTTGTAGGACTGCGCCGCCAGAATCTCTAACGCGCCCAGTGCTTCCTGATAAAGATCCCACGCTTTACTGCGGGCATTATCCAGTCCCATCAGCGCCGGATAAGTGCTCTTACCCAATGCCTGATCCGCGCCCTGAGTTTTGCCCAGCACCGCGGTATCGCCCACCACATCAAGAATGTCATCCTGCACCTGGAACGCCAGTCCGATGGCGTTGGCGTAGGTATCCAGGACCGGAAGTGCCGCACGGCCACGTTCACCCGCCGTCAATGCGCCAAGACGCACTGCAGCGCGAATCAAAGCGCCAGTTTTATGACGATGAATCTGCTCGAGCTGGGCGAGATCGATGTGCTTGCCTTCTGCGGCGAGATCCAGCGCCTGGCCACCGCACATGCCTGCCACACCGCTGGCCTGAGCCAGTTCGGAGATCATCGCAATGCGATCTTGCGGGCTGACGCCGGGCATCGGCTCATCGGCCAGAATCGAAAACGCCAGGGTTTGCAACGCATCACCAGCGAGAATTGCTGTGTCTTCACCATATTTTATATGGCAGGTTGGCTGTCCGCGACGTAACGCATCGTCATCCATCGCGGGCAGATCATCATGAATCAGAGAGTAAGCATGAATGCACTCTACGGCAGCGGCCGGGGCATCCAGGCTGGCCGCATCGGCCTTTAACATCTCGCCCGTGGCGTAAACCAAAAATGGACGCAGACGCTTACCGCCCAATAGTGCCCCATATTGCATGGATTGCACCAGAGGAGAACTCTGAAAAGGAAGTGGATCTATTAAGCGTGTCAACGCCAGATTGACGCGTTCGTGATACGCGTTGAGTAATTTGGCGAAATCCATCAGTCATTTTCCGGCGTGAACGGCGCGAGCGCGGCATCTTTGTCATCGCTGAGCAGGATCTGCACGCGCTGTTCAGCCTGCTGCAGGGTTTGCTGACCGGTGCGTGCCAGCTGTACGCCGCGTTCAAATTCGTTCAGTGCTTCTTCCAGCGGCAGTTCACCACTTTCCAGACGGCTGACGATTTGTTCCAGCTGCTGTAATGCGCTTTCAAAACTGGCTGGCGCTTCGGCTTTTTTCGGCATAATCAGTGTCGACTCACAGGTTAGGAATCATCTTGCAATCGGTCATGGTAGCCGACGAGGATTAATTAGCAAAATAATGAATGTGATTGCGGTTGCAGAAGCGGTCATCTGACAAAGGTGGTATACTTTTGCGCCTCGGATGCGGGCGCTTCTGCGTTACCCGTAATTATATGATTTTACCAGTTAAGTGCCGATGGTTTTAGCACTTATTTGCCCAACGAAGCTGTGTCGCCATGAAGTTTATCATTAAGCTCTTCCCTGAAATCACCATCAAAAGTCAGTCGGTGCGTCTGCGCTTTATCAAGATCCTGACCGGTAACATCCGCAATACCCTGCGTACTGTCGACGACGAAATCGCCGTGGTGCGTCACTGGGACCATATTGAAGTACGCGCTAAAAAAGAAGCACTGCGTACCGTCGTTATTGATGAACTGACGCGTATTCCCGGTATTCACCATGTACTGGAGGTTGAGGATCAGCCTTACACCGATATGCACGATATCTTCGAGCAGACGCTGGCACTGAATCGCGAACGTCTGGAAGGGAAAAGTTTCTGCGTGCGCGTGAAGCGTCGTGGCAAACAAAGCTTCAGCTCGATTGAGGTTGAGCGTTACGTGGGTGGCGGTCTCAATCAGCACATTGAGACTGCACGCGTGCAATTGAAAAATCCTGATGTGACGGTCAACCTTGAGATCGAAGACGATCGTCTGCTGCTGATCACCGGCCGTTATGAAGGGCTGGGTGGTTTCCCCATCGGAACGCAAGAAGATGTGCTGTCGCTGATTTCTGGCGGCTTCGACTCCGGCGTCTCCAGTTATATGCTGATGCGTCGTGGTTGCCGCGTGCACTACTGCTTCTTCAATCTCGGCGGTGCCGCGCATGAAATCGGCGTGCGTCAGGTCGCGCATTATCTGTGGCAGCGTTATGGTCGTTCGCATCGCGTGCGCTTCGTGGCGATCAACTTCGAGCCGGTGGTGGGCGAGATCTTAGAGAAAGTGGACGACGGCCAGATGGGCGTGGTGCTGAAACGCATGATGGTGCGTGCAGCGTCGATGGTCGCTGAGCGCTACGGCGTTCAGGCGCTGGTGACCGGTGAAGCGCTGGGCCAGGTATCGAGCCAGACACTGACTAACCTGCGTCTGATTGATAACGCCTCGGATACCCTGATCCTGCGTCCGCTGATCTCGCATGATAAAGAGCACATCATCGATTTGGCGCGCCATATCGGCACCGAAGATTTCGCTAAAACCATGCCGGAATATTGCGGTGTGATTTCGAAAAGCCCAACGGTAAAAGCGGTGAAGGCGAAGATCGAAGCAGAAGAGCAAAACTTCGATTTCGAGATCCTCAATCGTATGGTGCAGGAAGCCAGCAACGTCGATATCCGTGAAATCGCGGAGAAAGCACAGGAAGAAGTGGTGGAAGTGGAGACGGTGGTCTCATTCACCGCGGATGATGTGGTGCTGGATATCCGCTCTGTGGATGAGCAAGAGGCATCACCGCTGGCGCTGGAAGGCGTGGATGTGAAATCTCTGCCGTTCTACAAATTGAGCACACAGTTTTGCGATCTGGATCAGAACAAAACCTGGCTGCTGTATTGCGATCGCGGCGTGATGAGCCGCTTACAAGCGCTGTATCTGCATGAGCAGGGCTTTAAAAACGTGAAGGTTTATCGTCCGTAACGGTGATAACCTGGTAACGGCGTGATTCATCGCGCGTGTCACACTCGGCACCTTGCCACTGTGACATGCGCAATACATTGCGCCGCTACCGTTAAGTGTTTTTACTGCATTTCAATGCGGTTATTCACGCTCTTCAAATTCCTGATAGTTATAAATCCCCGCCGCTAATACCAACTGTGACGCCACTTCACGCGCTTTCTCTTTATCCACCAGTAGATCAATCAGCTTCAGTGCAAAATCAATCGAAGTGCCTGGACCCTGGCTGGATAGCAGGTTGACGCGCGGATCCCATACCACACGGCGATCCATCCAGTGGTTGTCAGGGATGGTGTCGCGCAAGCCAGGAAAGCCGGTCATATTGCCTACCGGGAACAGATCGTGCGGAATCAGCACCGTGCCAGGTGCGGCACAAATCGCGGCAACGATTTTCCCTGCCAAATGAAACTGGCGTACGGTTTCCACCAGCAGTGGGCTGTCACGGAAGGTCTCTGCGCCCTTGAGGCCGCCGGGCAGCACCACGGCGTCATAATCGTTATCCGCCACCTCAACCAGTGGCGCATCGGCCAGCAGGCGCACGCCTCGTGAGCAGACGATCTCGCGCGTGCCATCGCTTTCGACACTGGCGGTGGTGACGCTTAAGCCCGCGCGGACCAGCAGGTCGATAGTGGTGACAGCTTCAATCTCTTCACTGCCATGTGCCAGGCAAACCAGAACCGATGCGGTCGCGCTCATATTGGGACTCCTTGCGTTTAATCAGATCGTACAAACGGGTGTTCTCCGGTAGCGCAATGCCCTGCGCGCGAGCGCGGCGCAGCAGGTAGCCGGTGATGTAGTCAATTTCTGTCAGGCGCTGGGCGCGCACATCCTGCAACATTGAGGAGGTATTCGCTGCGGTGCTGTCGATGACGTCATAAATGATGTCGCGCAGGTTATCGACCGCAATGTGCTGGCCTTCACGCTCCATCACCCAGGCAATCTCTTCGCACAGCGTGGCAATCTGCTGCGGCCAGGCGCGCAGGGCACCGTTCTGGCAATCGTGTTCAACGGTAAGCGGATTAATCACGCAGTTCACCGCCAGTTTGCGCCAGCTGGCAGAAGCAATGTTGTCATGCCAGGCCACGTCCGGCAGCGCCTGATGCAGGATATCGGCGATATCGCTCATCGCGGCACTTTCACGTCCGGTGGGACCGATATGTGTGATGCCCTGCGCAACGTGTTTGATCACCGTGCCATCGCGCATCGCCGCGTGGGTGGTAATGCCGCGCAGCAGCGGTTGCTGCAACTCCTTCAGCTCTTCCAGCGTGCCCATGCCATTGTGCAATAACAAAATGGCAGCATGAGCAGGCAGGATGCTTTGCAGGTTTTTGACCGCCGGGGAAACCTGTGGCGCTTTTAGTGTCACCAGCAACAGCTGGCTTTCGGCAAGAAACAGCGGATCGTTGGCGATAAACGTGTGATTGCTGACCTGTCCTTGCGGATCAATCACGTTCACCGAGCAATAGGGCTGCGGCACGCGCAACCAGCCCTGAACCTCATGTCCCTGACGTGCGAGCGCGGCGAGCCAAATTTGACCCAGGGCGCCACAACCCAACACGGTAATTTTCATTTTGCCTCCCGCTGACGGGTTCTCAATTTCACGACATCGTTAAGTATAGCTTTCCGCGTATCGTGTTTAATTAGCGCCATAAGACGCGTATTATGCATGTCACTTTAGTATCAGGAGAAGAAAAGATGCCATCTTTCGATATCGTTTCCGAAGTCGAACTGCCGGAAGTGCGTAATGCGGTGGAGAATGCCAGCCGTGAGATCTCAACCCGTTTCGATTTCCGTAACGTGAGCGCCAGCATTGAGCTCAACGAAAAGAATGAGACCATCAAAATCACCAGCGAATCTGATTTCCAGGTTAAACAGCTGGTGGATATTTTGCGTGAAAAGCTGCTGAAACGCGGCATTGAAGGCGCAGCGATTGAAGTGCCAGAAGAGATCATTCACAGCGGTAAAAGCTGGAGCGTGGAAGCCAAGCTGAAAAAAGGTATCGAAAGCGATATCGCTAAAAAGCTGGTGAAGCTAATTAAAGACAGCAAGCTGAAAGTACAGACGCAGATTCAGGGCGAAGAACTGCGCGTGACCGGTAAATCACGCGACGATTTGCAGGGTGCGATGGCGCTGGTGCGCGGTGGCAACCTCGGTCAGCCATTCCAGTTTAAAAACTTCCGCGATTAATCGCGTTTGTCGCGTGCGGCACGACGATAGAGCGTGCTGCGCGCGACACCTAATGCCTCCGCCGTTTTACTGATATTGCCATTGAAGCGCTGCAGCGTTTCGCTAATCAGCCGCTCATCATGGCTCTGCTTATCTTCCGCTGGCACCGCCGCTGCTCGACGATATTCGGCTGGCAAATGCACATCAGTGACTTCTTCCCCTTCGTCCGCCAACGCCAGCAGCACGCGCAACAGACTGCGTAATTGCCGCACGTTGCCCGGCCATGGCAATTGTGCCAGCGATGCCAGCAAGGCGGGAGAAAGCTGGATATCGCGATCTGCGCCGCCCAGCTCAATCCATAACCGACCAATAAAGTCTTCGATATCTGGCCAGGCACGCAACGGCGGAATGGTCATGGAAAATTCCTGCAAGCGATAGAGAAGATCCTCGCGGAACTCGCCCTCGGCCACACGCTGCGCCAAATCACGGTGCGTGGCGCAGATCACGGCAAAATTCACCGGCCAGCTGCGACTGGAACCGAGCGGCGCGACCTCTTTTTCTTGCAGCACGCGCAGCAAACGGGTTTGTAGCGCCAGCGGCATATCTCCAATTTCATCAAGAAACAGCACGCCACCATCCGCCTCGCGGATTTTACCGATGTAGCCATTTTTGCTGGCCCCGGTAAAGGCGCCAGGCTGATAACCAAATAGCTCGGATTCAATCAACGCTTCCGGAATAGCAGCACAGTTGATGGCGACAAACTTCCCATCACGCCAGCGACTCTGCTGATGCAGCGCACGGCTGACATACTCTTTACCGCTGCCGGTTTCACCGTGAATGCACAACGACACACCGGCATTCATCAGTCGTACCATTTTCTCGCCATCACGACCCAGCGAGAAGGGAAGATCCACGCTGGGTTCACTTGGCGTAGCAAAGTGGGTGCGGTGCGGAGCGCGCAGGCGGAAGTAGTAGCGCTGTTGTGCAAAATGAATCGGTAAAGGAATGGTGTTGGCTTGCTGTTCGAGCTGATCAAACAGCTGCTGGAATGTCAGGGTGCCCAACTGCCCGGTGGTGAGATTGAGTTCACGCATCGCCAGGCGGTTTGCGGCGGTGAGCACATTATCGGAGAACACCAGCAGCAACTCATCACTGGTATCAATGCCGTGCGGCTCAACGTGCAGGCTCATCAACCATTGTTGGGGATGCAGGCTTTGCTTAACCCACAAATACTCGATCTGTTTAGCGGCGGCTTTGACCCATTGAAACGTTTGCGGATGCGGGAAGTACGCTGGGCCAGAGATATCCAGCACGCCCGCAATCTGACCGTTGGGCATCTGCAACGGCATGGCGGCGCAGTAGAGCCCCTGATTCAAGGTGAGAAAATGTTGCTGGCCTTCAATTTCACAGCCATCGTCAATCGCTAGCGCGGTGCCAATCGCATTGGTGCCGCGCCCGCATTCGCTCCACAAATTGCCAGGGGCGAGGGCGAATCGCTGCGCTTTCTCCATCGATTGCATATCGCCAAAGGTGTTCAGTACCAAACCGGTGGCATCAGAAAGGATTACCACAGATTGTTTTTCCGCCAGTTTCTGCGCCAGCTGTTTGATCACTGGCTGGGCGAATTGTTGTAGCCCGGCATTACTGGCCAGCACATCAGCCAGCTCACCCTGGCGGACGCGAGGAAAATCATCGGCGGTGCGGTCGAGACCATACAGCTGGCTACGAAACCAGGAGTCGCTCAAAAGCGGGTTGGTATTAACGGCAGACGCGGCTGAATTTCCCTGCATTGGTAACCTCATGCCTAAGCGAAAGTGTTGCAGCATTGTAGCGGCTTGGTTTCTGCGGTGTTGCGATACGCAACACAGATGAGGATTTTGGTGGCAGAAACCGCGTGTTTAAAAGGGCTATTTATTTTATAAATTGATGATAGATAAAACGATTTTTCGAAAATTCGCAAGCTGAAAAAAACTGGCACGCCCGCTGCAATAGGTATGTAAGGCAGCGGGCTGTTCAATCTGTTGACCCACAGGTTGCCGCTGCCAGCTAACAATAAACGACCCTACACGAAGGAGTTTGCGATGCGTTATGCACATCCCGGCACGCCCGGCGCTTTGGTCACTTTTAAAGCGACCTACGGCAATTTTATTGCGGGCAAATTCACAGAGCCGCTCAGCGGCCAGTATTTTACGAACACCTCGCCTGTTGATGGCAGCGATATTGCGCAGTTTCCGCGTTCTGACGCGCGTGATATCGATTTAGCACTGGACGCTGCTCATCAGGCCGCTGACGCCTGGGGAAAAACCAGCGTGCAACATCGTGCCAATCTGCTGCTGCAGGTGGCCGACTGCATTGAACAAAATCTCGAAATGTTGTCTGTGGCGGAGAGCTGGGACAACGGCAAACCGATCCGCGAAACCCTCAACGCCGACCTGCCGCTGGCGGTGGATCACTTCCGCTACTTCGCCGGTTGTCTGCGTGCGCAGGAAGGCAGCACCGCTGAGATTGATGAAACCACCGTTGCTTATCACTTCCACGAACCGCTGGGCGTGGTCGGGCAGATCATTCCGTGGAACTTCCCGCTGTTAATGGCGGCATGGAAACTGGCTCCGGCGCTGGCGGCAGGTAACTGCGTGGTGCTGAAACCGGCCGAACAAACGCCACTGGCCATCACGCTATTGATGGAATTGATCGGCGATCTGTTCCCGGCCGGCGTGCTTAACGTGGTGCAGGGCTTTGGCCGTGAAGCCGGTGAAGCGCTGGCCACCAGCAAACGTATCGCCAAAATCGCCTTCACCGGCTCAACACCGGTCGGACGTCATATCATGGCGTGCGCGGCTGAAAACATCATTCCTTGCACCGTCGAGCTGGGAGGCAAGTCGCCGAACATCTACTTTGCCGATGTGATGGACGGTGAATCGGACTTTATCGAAAAAGCGGTGGAAGGGCTGGTGCTCGGTTTCTTCAACCAGGGCGAGGTCTGTACTTGTCCATCACGTGCGTTGATCCATGAATCGATCTATGAGCCGTTTATGGCGCGGGTGATGGAGAAAGTGGCGAATATCCGCCGGGGCGATCCGCTGGATACTGACACCATGATCGGTGCTCAGGCTTCCCGCCAGCAATTCGACAAAATCCTGTCTTACATCAACATCGCGCGCGACGAAGGGGGGCAAATTCTAACCGGAGGCGATCGCGCCAGCGTCGCTGCCGAACTGGATAACGGATTCTATATCCAGCCAACCCTGATTAAAGGCACCAACCAGATGCGGTGTTTCCAGGAAGAGATTTTTGGGCCGGTTATCGGCATCACCACCTTTAAAGATGAAGCGGAAGCCTTGTCGATTGCCAACGAAACCCAGTTTGGTCTCGGGGCGGGCGTGTGGACGCGTGATACCAATCTGGCGTATCGCATGGGACGTGGCATCAAAGCCGGTCGCGTCTGGACCAACTGCTATCACATCTATCCTGCGCACGCAGCTTTCGGTGGCTACAAGCAATCGGGCGTGGGACGCGAGACGCACAAAATGGCGCTCAGCGCCTATCAACAAACCAAAAATCTGCTGGTCAGCTATGGCACTGCGCCTTTGGGCCTGTTCTGAGTCTGCATCCGATCAAATGGAGAGTGAAAGATGAATATGCAAATCAAAACCACCATGAAAGCCGCCGTTGTTAAAGCCTTTGGCGAGCCGTTAGTGATTGAGCAGGTGCCGGTACCGCAAGTGGGACCGGGCCAGATCCTGGTGAAAATCGCGGCGACTGGGGTGTGCCATACCGACTTACATGCCGCCGAAGGCGACTGGCCGATTAAGCCCAATCCCCCGTTTATTCCCGGCCACGAGGGCGTGGGGCAGGTGGTGGCGATCGGTGAAGGTGTGAAGCATTTGAAATTGGGCGATCGTGTGGGCGTGCCGTGGCTCTATTCCGCATGTGGCCACTGCGAGCACTGTCTGGATAGTTGGGAAACCCTGTGTCTGTCACAGCAGAATGCCGGTTATTCGGTGAACGGCAGTTTCGCAGAATATTGCCTCGCGGATGCGAATTATGTCGGCATCATTCCGGAAAACATCGATTACAACGAAATCGCACCAATTCTGTGTGCCGGCGTGACGGTGTACAAAGGCCTGAAAATGACCGATACCAAGCCAGGCGATTGGGTAGTGGTGTCCGGTATTGGAGGTTTAGGTCATATGGCGGTGCAGTACGCGGTGGCGATGGGACTGAATGTGGCTGCGGTGGATATTGACGATGAGAAACTGGCGTTTGCTAAACGTCTTGGTGCCAGTGTGGTAGCGAATGCGAAGAACGTCGATCCCGCAAAAGTGTTCCAGGAAAGTTTTGGTGGTGCGCATGGCGTGCTGGTTACGGCCGTATCACCGAAAGCGTTTGAGCAGGCGATTGGCACCATGCGCCGTGGCGGCACCATGGTGCTGAACGGTCTGCCACCGGGCAAATTTGATTTGTCGATTTTCGATATGGTGCTGGACGGGATTACGGTGCGCGGTTCAATTGTGGGCACGCGTAAAGATCTCCAGGAAGCGTTGGATTTCGCCGGTCGTCACAAAGTGAAAGCCAACGTGGCGGTTGAACCGCTGACCAACATTAATGACATTTTTGCGCGTATGCATGCGGGAAAAATTGAAGGGCGTATCGTGGTGGATATGTCGCTTTAATTAGCGTGATGGTTTGTGGCGGAGCGGTTAATCGCGCCGCCACAGAGTGTGTGACTACTAACTAACAGCTGGCGAGCAGCGCTTCGATTTCGACGCGGCTCGTCACTTTACTGTCGATCTTGATGTAAGCACTTTTCTCTTCCGGCACGATAAATACTGAAGAGACACCCGGCTGCGCTTTTAAACGCTTCTCAAGGTTAGGCACCGCTAATACGGCATCACTGAGTACCATGCGCAGGCTGCTGACGTAAGGCGGCTCCTGCATCGACATCGCCACAAACAACCAGGCTGCCGCGACAATCGCACCCACCAGGAACACCGTCTGCGCATCAAAGTGACCGAAGATCCAACCGCCCATGCTGCCGCCAATCGCCACGCCAATGAACTGGCTGGTGGAGTAAATGCCCATCGCTGTGCCTTTGTAGCCCGGCGGTGATTCTTTACTGATCAGCGAAGGCAGAATAGCTTCCATCAGGTTGAAGGCGAGGAAGAATAGCTGCACACCAATCACCAGCGTCCAGAAATGACCTGCCGCGCCCCACAGTACGATTTCCGCAATAATGATCAGTGCCACGCAGGTAACAAAAACGCGCTTCATGCGGCGTTTTACTTCGGCATAGATGATGAAAGGCACCACCAGAACGAAAGCGACCAGCATGGTGACCAGATAGACTTTCCAGTGTTCAGATGCCGGGAAGCCCGCTTGTTCAAACTGGCCTGGCAAAGCCACAAAACTCGACATCAGCAGGATATGCAGGCAAAGAATACCGATGTTTAATTTCAGGAGTTTAGGGTTGGCTAACACTTCACGAATGCTGGCTTTTACCATGCCGGATTCACGATTCAGCACGTGATTCGGTGCGCTCGGCACCACCAATAGCGTGATAACAATGCCCAGCGAGGCCAGAATAGCGATCATCCAGAACAGTGCATGCAAACCCAGAGCATGGGTGACAATTGGGCCTACCACCATCGCAATAGCAAAGGTCACACCGAAACTGATGCCAATAAACGCCATTGCTTTAGTGCGGTTTTGTTCGCGAGTGAGATCTGAGAGTAACGCCATGACTGCAGCGGCAATTGCGCCAGAGCCTTGCAAAGCACGACCCAGGATCACGCCCCAGATTGAGGTGGTCATCGCCGCGATAATACTGCCCAGCACGAACACTAACAGCCCGCCAACTATGAGCGGTTTGCGACCGACGCGATCGGACAGCAGACCAAACGGAATCTGGAATACGGCTTGCGCCAGACCATAGATGCCAATTGCCAGACCAATTAAGGTTTCACTGGCTCCCTGCAACGCCATACCGTACGTAGTGAGTACCGGCAGGACCATAAACATTCCCAGCATGCGCAGGGAAAAAACTGTGCCTAAACCCCATGTAGCCCGAAGCTCTACTGGCGTCATTTTATTGTCGTTCATTCCAACCTCTGTAAGTTTATGCCCTTTATACTTCAAGCCGCAGATGCGTTGGCTGCGCACGTTCACCCAGGTCACTTACTTTAGTCAGCTCCCAGGGATTCATGCACTTGCCGCCTTCCTGCATCTCGAATTATTTCGGGCATTTAGCTCTCATTTTAGGGAGCAGGGCAGGGCGGGTAAAACAATTGTTGTTTAGCAGTGGTAACAAAAAGAAAGGGCGCGAAATTCGCGCCCTTTCTGGTGTTGCGGAACTGTATTACCAGACGTAAGTCAGCAGGTCTTTAGAGGCCGGCGTCATAAAATCAACCGACATCATCACGCTCAATGCTGTGATAGCGACAATCGAGAACACAAACAGTTTACGCGCCCAAACTTTATCGTTTGAGGTTTTGTAACCTGAAAGCGCCATGCCCAACCACCACACACTCACTGCCGCGGCGACCACCAGATACTTGTAACCCGCGTAACCGCCGAGTGTCAGCATCAGCGTAGCAATCATGAACGCCAGGATGTATAGCGTAATATGATTTTTGGCTACCGAGATACCTTTCACGACAGGCAGAACCGGGATGTTAGCCGCCTGATAATCCTTGAAGCGGAAAATCGCAATCGCGTACGAGTGCGGCATCTGCCACAGGCTAAAGATAGCCAATAAGATCAGGGCGCCAGCATCAAACTGGTTGGTCACTGCGCAGTAACCAATCACTGGCGGTGCTGCACCAGAGAGGCTACCGATCAGCGTGCCATACACGGAGTTGCGTTTCATATACAGGCTGTAAATGCCCACATAGACAACGAAGCCCATCACCGCCAGCCACATGGCCAGCGGGTTAGCGCCGAAATACAGCAACGCAAAGCCAGCAATACCCAATGCGGTTGCATAAACCAGGCTTACTTTCGCCGAGATCAGGCCTTTGACCAGAACACGGTTCCGCGTTCTCTCCATTTTGATATCGATATCGCGGTCAATCACGTTGTTGAATACACAACCCGATGCGACAACCAGCGAAACGCCCACCAGTGAATAGAGAAACAGGGGGTAATCAATGCTGCCTTTCGAAGCCAGCAAGAATCCACCGATCACAGAAATTAAGTTGCCGAAAATAATTCCTGGTTTTGTTACTTGCAGGTATTGCTTAATCATTACGTGTGACTCTTTAGTCGGCCATCATGTTGTAGTTGAGGTTCCACATGATCCACAGTGATCCGACGACAACAATCAAAATAATGAGTGCTGAGAAGACAATCGCCACCATGTTCCAGCCACCCTCTGACTTGCTGTCTAAGTGCAGGAAGTAGACCAGGTGTACTAACACCTGAACCACCGCACACACCAGAACCACACCCAGAATCGTGCCGTGTGATGCGCCGCCATCCATTACCATCCAGAACGGAATACCGGTCAGGATGATAGAGAGGATGAAGCCGATCATGTAAGACTTCACGCTACCGTGAGAAGCGCCATGTTCGTTAACTGAATGACTCATTACATGGCTCCCATCAGATAGACAACGGTGAATACGCAGATCCAAACCACATCCAGGAAGTGCCAGAACAAGCTCAGGCACATGATACGGGTGCGGTTGGTTGCAGTCAGACCACGTTTAGAAATCTGGAACATCATCACTGCCATCCAGATCAGGCCTGAGGTCACGTGCAGACCGTGGGTACCGACCAGCGTAAAGAACGCGGACAGGAAACCACTACGGTCAGGACCGAAGCCTTCCAGGATCAGGTGATGGAATTCATAGATTTCCATGCCGATGAATCCAGCACCAAACAGGAAGGTCAGAGCCAACCAGCTGATGACTGAACCTTTGTTCTGGTTGTTCATCGCGATCACTGCCATTCCATAAGTAATGGAGCTGAGCAGCAGCAGCGCGGTTTCAACCAGCACAAACGGCAGTTCAAAGATGTCTTTACCTGCCGGACCACCGGCAGTGTTATTGACCATAACTGCATAGGTCGCAAACAGGGTTGCGAAGATAATGCAGTCACTCATCAGGTAGATCCAGAAGCCAAAGACTTTATTGGCTCCTGCATCGTGATGCCCATGCTCCGCATGGGCGTCGTGGTGGTGTTTTGCAGTTTCAGTTGACATTATTTCAGACCTGCTTTGCTGATTTCGTCAAAGTGCTTCTTCTCGATCTGCTCGACTTCAGCAACCGGAACGTAGTAATCCACGTCTTCATCGAAGCTCTTCACAATCCAGGTCACAATTGTGGCCAGGAAGGTAAGGCCAGCCAGCCACCAGATATGCCAGATCATCGCGAAACCAAACACAGTCATGAAGGCTGCGATAATCAGGGCTGCGCCGCTGTTTTTCGGCATATGAATTTCTTCATATTTTTCTGGTTGCTTATAGGCTTCGCCTTTCTCTTTCATTTCCCAGAACGCATCGCGCTCGTGGATTTCAGGGATAACAGCAAAGTTATAGAACGGAGGCGGTGAAGAGGTTGCCCACTCCAGCGTACGACCACCCCACGGGTCACCGGTCAGATCGCGGTTCTGGTCGCGGTCACGCACAGAAACGTAGAACTGAGTCAGCTGGCACAGGATACCGCATGCAATCAGTGCCGCACCGCCTGCTGCAACAACCAGCAGTGAGTGGAACTGAGGATCGATGTCCTGGCTGATACGACGGGTCATACCCATGAAGCCCAGTGCGTACAGCGGCATGAAGGCAACGAAGAAACCAATGATCCAGAACCAGAATGCACGGATACCCCATTTTTCGTTCAGGGTGAAGCCGAATGCTTTCGGGAACCAGTAGGTCACGCCAGCCATACAACCGAACACCACACCACCGATAATCACGTTATGGAAGTGTGCAATCAGGAACAAGCTGTTGTGCAGAATGAAGTCCGCACCTGGAACGGCCAGCAGAACACCGGTCATACCACCAATAGAGAAGGTGACCAGGAAGCCGATTGTCCACAGCATCGCTGAGTGGAACTCAACGCGACCCTGATACATGGTGAACAGCCAGTTGAAGATTTTCACGCCGGTCGGAATGGCGATGATCATCGTCATAATACCGAAGAAGGCGTTAACGTTGGCGCCGGCACCCATGGTGAAGAAGTGGTGCAGCCAAACGATGAACGACAGAACGGTAATTGCGATGGTCGCCCACACCAGAGAGGTGTAACCGAACAGACGCTTTTTGGAGAAGGTTGCAGTGACTTCCGCGAACACACCGAATACCGGCAGAACGAGGATGTATACTTCCGGGTGACCCCAGACCCAAATCAGGTTGACGTACATCATCATGTTACCGCCCATTTCATTGGTGAAGAAATGGAAGCCGAGGTAACGGTCAAGTGTCAACAGTGCCAGCGTGACGGTCAGAACCGGGAACGCAGCGATGATCAGGACGTTAGTACACAGTGATGCCCAGGTGAATACAGGCATTTTGAACAGGTCCATACCCGGTGCACGCATCTTCAGAATGGTCACGAAGAAGTTGATACCGGTCAGTGTCGTACCGATACCGGATAGCTGGAGACTCCAGATCCAATAATCGACCCCGACGCCAGGACTGTATTCCGCGCCCGAAAGCGGTGGATAAGCCAACCAGCCAGTCTGTGCGAACTCGCCCACACCCAGAGAAATGTTCACCAGGATCACACCGATCGCGGTAAACCAGAAGCTCAGGTTGTTCAGGAACGGGAAGGCAACGTCACGTGCACCGATTTGCAGCGGTACCGCGATGTTCATCAGACCTACCACGAAAGGCATCGCCACGAAGAAGATCATGATCACGCCGTGCGCGGTGAAGATCTGGTCGTAGTGGTGCGGTGGTAATATGCCGGCTTCGCCTGCGGAAGCCATCACTTGTTGGGTACGCATCATTACTGCATCGGCAAAGCCGCGCAGCAGCATGACGAAAGCCATGATGATGTACATGATACCCAGTTTTTTGTGGTCAATGGAGGTGAACCATTCTGACCACAGGTATTGCCACTTACCAAAATAAGTAATCGCGGCAACCAGTGCCAGACCACCTAAGATGATTGCGGCTACCGTTACCACGATAATGGGTTCGTGGTATGGCACTGCATCCAGTGTTAATTTTCCTAACATCGTATTATTCCTCGGCTCCCGCAGCAGCGGCGTGATTCATGTCCATGCCTTTGTGCTCTGGCATGTCCATCTTCCCGTGGCTCATCATGAACTTATCAATAACCTGCTTGAACAGTTCTGGATTCGCAGTTGAGAAATATTCCACCGGGTGATTTTCGCTTGGCGCAGCCAGTTTCTCGAAATCATCCATGGTGGTCAGCGCGTTAGGTGCTGCTTTAACTTTAGCCACCCACTGCTGGAATTCCGCATCGTCTTTGGTTGCAATGGCTTTGAACTTCATGCCAGAGAAACCGCGACCACTGAAGTTCGCAGAGATACCGTCGAATGTTCCTGGCTCATTGGCGATCAGGTGCAGTTTAGTCTGCATGCCCGCCATGGCGTAGATCTGGCTACCGAGCGTAGGAATAAAGAAGGAGTTCATTACGGAGTTGGAGGTGATCTTGAAGTTCACCGGAGTATTTGCCGGGAAGGCAATCTGGTTCACGGTTGCAATACCCTGTTCCGGGTAGATAAACAGCCATTTCCAGTCCAGCGCAACCACATCGATCTCAACCGGCTTCACATCAGAGACCAGCGGTTTGCTTGGCTCAAGTGCGTGGGTTGATTTCCAGGTCAGCACGCCGAGGAAGATAATGATCAGGATTGGAATCGTCCAGACCACGGCTTCCACTTTGTTAGAGTGTGACCAGTTAGGGCTATAAGTCGCATTAGTATTGGTTGCCCGATATTTCCAGGCAAAGAATACTGCCATGAAGACTGCCGGGATAACCACGATCATCATCAAGCCAAAAGCTGTCAGAATCAGCGAACGTTGCTCCAGTGCAATCTGTCCTTTGGGATTTAACAACGCACTATCGCAGCCACTGAGTAATACAGCGCCTGCAATTAATGACAAAATCCCCAAACTTTTATTGTATTTCCTGAGTCTCATTTAACGACCTCAATGACAAAGGGCTCTATTGTCGTTTAAGTGTGCGCGCATTTTACGGGAAGGTTTATGCAGTGTAAACCAGCTTAAGGATGTGTCAGAAGGCTGTTGACACCTTTTGCTAAGGGTGTCACAGATGTTGCGCAGGGTGACAAATTATTAATTGCGACAAGCAGTTGGCGTCAATATAACAAAAAACAATGATAGAAACCGCAGAAAAATCAGGGAAAGCATAAACCGTACTATTAATGCCCATTTATTTAACAATTGTGTAGCATTTGGGTGATGAGTTTTCTACAAAGTAATTGCGCACCGGATTTAAATATAATCCAGGGTTGTTAATTTAATGTTTCTTTTTCGCGATGAAAAAAATGCTATTCGTTAAAATGAGTTCGTTGTTATTTTTTTAGCCAAATATTTAGCCGCTGGCAAATTACCATTACTTAACTCAGATTTTTTCCCGGCATTTTTCTTAACGCCAGACAATCCAGAATCACACCTAGCGCCACGGCCACCAGCGCCAGTGCCATGCCCCACTCAAAAAGCGGAGTCAGCAAGGCATTGACATGCCAGATGCCCGCTGCACTCATGGCTAGCATCACCAACCAGAGTGCCAGCAGGCCACTTCCGAAGCTGAACAGACGCACTGTCCAGCGATAGCCCTGCGACCAGCGGGTTCGTCTCATAAACTCCCCGCTCTGCTGAATGGCTTGCAGGGTGCTGCGGCTAATCCACAGCAGCAATAAACCGGGCACGCCTGCAAACACGGTGAAAGCATAGAAGGTCGGCCAGCCCCACAGCTCGACCAGCCATCCCGCTGCGGGTCCGACGTAAACACGCCCGACGGCGGAAAGGGCAGAGAGCAGCGCGAACTGTGTTGCGGAAAACGACTTATTGCACAATGTCATCAGCAGCGCCACAAACGCGGCGGTGCCCATCCCCCCGCAAAGATTTTCAATGAACACTGCGCTCGCCATGCTCCATAAATGAGGCGGCGTCACGGCCAATAGCCAGTAAGCGAAGTTGGAAACGGCCTGAAGAATGCCGAAAATCATCAGGGCACGGAACAGGCTCAGGCGTTGCATCAGCACACCGCCGTACAGTGCACCAATGATAGTTGCCAGCAATCCCAGCGTTTTATTCACCAGTCCGACATCGCCGGCGCTGAAACCTACGCCGCGAATCAGGAAGGTGGTGGTGAGCGACGCAGCAAAAGCATCACCCAGCTTATAAAGGATGATTAAGGTGATCAGCAGCCAGGCATTGTTACGCAGGAAGAAATCTTTGAGCGGGAACGAAACGGCCTGACGCAGGGTGTGCGGCTCACGCGCGGGTGCTGCGGGCTCTTTGGCCAGCAATGTCGCCATCAAACCTGGCAACATCAACAGTGCCATTAACCAGTAAGTCGCCTGCCATCCCAGATAGCGATCGGCCAGCCACAGCGCCAGTCCGCCTGAAATCAGCATCGCCAGGCGATAACCCAACACAGTAATCGCGGCTCCGCTGCCCCGTTCTTCTGGCGGTAGCACATCGGTTTTCCAGGCATCAAACACGATATCCTGCGATGCAGAACAGAAGGCAACCAGCACGGCCAGGGCAGCCAGCAGCGTCAGATCGCGCGAAGGTTGCATAAAGCCCATGGCGATAATACCGGCGATCAGTGCGAGTTGAGTGACCAGTAGCCAGCCACGGCGACGGCCAAGAAACGGCGGGGTATAGCGATCCATCATCGGCGACCACAGGAACTTAAACACGTAAGCCTGGCCGACAAGGGAGAAGAAACCGATGGTTTTCAGATCGACATTCTCTACGGTCATCCACGCCTGTAGGGTCCCGGCCGTGAGTGCTAAAGGCAGTCCGGAAGCAAAACCGAGCAGCAGTAATACGGCTGCATTACGTTGAGTGAAAATGCGCAGATAGTGAGAAGTCATAACCAACCTGAAATGATGCCCGGCCAAAGATGACCGGGCAGAATAGCTGAGGAATTAGCGGGCGTTCTGTTTAATAAATTCGTGAACGCTGGTGTCCTGCGCCATATCAGCAATCACGTCGCTCAGGGTAGAGTTGACCGCGTTGGTGATCTTCGCGTTAGTGGCGGTGAATGCGCCTTCTACGCTGTAAGTCTGACGATAGTTTTTGACCTGCTTGTTGCCGTTTTTCGCGGTTGCAATGATGGAAATGTCAGCTTTGGTGGTAATGCTGTAACGCACGTTACCTTGTGTCACATCAGCGTAAAGACCATTGACGACAATCTGCAGGTCAACCGCACCGTTTGGTCCGATCATATAACCGCGTGCTGTCATCTGCTTCTCCAGCACTTCCTGTAACAGGAAACGCAGATCGCGCGATGGTGTTAAGGTGACTAACTGACCGTCACGATTCACTTTTGCCAGTGCTTGATCGGAACGCTGATCGGCACCGTTAACGCTGATGGTGGCACCCATCAGACCGGGATCTTGCTGTGGCAGCTGGATCTTAGGCTGAATGTTCAGGGTGGTGTTATTGCTGGCACAGCCGGCCAAAATAAACGCAGCCAGCAGAGGGAATAACAGTTTTTTCAACATACTCATTCTCGTTAGCATATGGGTTGGTTTGCAAAACTGCGGCCATCATAGCATTGCGCGACGGCGAAAAAAGCCCCGTGCCAGTGGAAATTGATTGTAAAGGCTTTTTTCGGACAGGCGGTCATGCAACAGCATTGACCTGACGCATGAGCCCGTTAAGATGCGCAGCAGATCAGGAATTATTTCCGGCGCGCCTGCGGGTTGGGCAAAAAACCTACTAATATTTAAACAGATGGGCACAGCGCTCGCCGTTGAGGAGTGTTAACAATGATTCGCGAACAAATAGAAGAAAAGCTGCGTAAGGCGTTCGAACCTGCACATCTCGAAGTGCATGATGAAAGCTATCGTCATAACGTGCCCGCTGGTTCTGAAAGCCACTTTAAAGTGGTGATTGTCAGCGATGTGTTTACCGGCCAGCGATTCCTGCAGCGTCATCGCGCTATTTATGGCGAATTGACCGAAGAGTTAGCAGGGAGCGTGCACGCACTGGCACTACACACTTACACGCAAAAAGAGTGGGATGGCTTGCAAGATACCGTGCTGGCGTCACCGAACTGTCGTGGAGCGGGTACCCTCGCCTAAGTTCACACTTCATCCTCTCTCAAAACGGCCTGCGGGCCGTTTTCTTTTCATCTATTACCCTCAAACGCGATCCATGGCGCAAAAAAGCAGCAAAACCGCTAAAAAGTGGTGAGTTTGCAGCCTCGACTCATTCCAGCGATGCCGCTATAATGCGGCGTCTATTTTTCCGGAATGTCTTCGGGACGCTTCTGGTGACAGGGATTAGGTTCTGCCTGCAGAGGCCGTCCCGATTGTTGGATACGGCGCATTTAATGTGTGGTGTCTGAAGTTGACCGAGCACGTGATTTTTTGAGGTAACAAGATGACAGTTTCAGTAGAAACCACTCAGGGTCTGGGCCGTCGCATTTCGATTACTGTTGCAGCTGACAGCATCGAAAGCGCAGTGAAGAAAGAACTGGTGGAAGTGGCTAAGAAAGTCCGTATCGACGGTTTCCGTAAAGGCAAAGTGCCGGCAAACATCATTTCTCAGCGCTACGGTGCTTCTGTTCGCCAGGACGTGCTGGGCGAGCTGATGACGCGCAACTTCGTTGACGCCATCATCAAAGAGAAAATCAACCCAGCTGGCGCACCAAACTACGTGCCAGGTGAGTACAAAGAAGGTGAAGATTTCACCTACGCGGTTGAGTTCGAAGTGTATCCTGAAGTTGAGCTGAAAGGCCTGGATGCTATCGAAGTCGAGAAGCCAGTGGTTGAAGTCACCGATGCTGACGTTGATACCATGCTGGAAACCCTGCAGAAGCAGCAGGCGACCTGGAAAGAGAGCGATGCAGCAGCGACTGCTGAAGATCGCGCAACCATCGACTTCTCCGGTTCAGTAGACGGCGAAGAGTTCGAAGGCGGCAAAGCGTCTGACTTCGTACTGGCGATGGGCCAGGGTCGTATGATCCCAGGCTTCGAAGAAGGTGTTGTTGGCCACAAAGCGGGCGAAACCTTCACTATCGACGTGAAATTCCCGGACGATTACCACGCTGAAACCCTGAAAGGGAAAGACGCGAAGTTCGAAATCGTGCTGAAAAAAGTGGAAACTCGCGAGCTGCCAGAACTGACTGAAGAGTTCATCAAGCGCTTTGGCGTTGAAGATGGTTCCGTTGCCGGTCTGCGTGCAGAAGTGCGTAAGAACATGGATCGTGAGCTGAAAGGCGCTATTCGTAACCGCGTGAAATCTCAGGCGATTGATGGTCTGGTTGAAGCCAACGACATCGACGTGCCAGTGGCACTGATCGACAGCGAAATCGACGTTCTGCGTCGTCAGGCTGCTCAGCGTTTTGGTGGCAATGAGAAGCAAGCTTTCGAACTGCCACGTGAGTTGTTCGAAGAGCAGGCTAAACGTCGCGTTGTTGTTGGTCTGCTGCTGGGCGAAGTGATTCGCATCAACGAGCTGAAAGCTGACGAAGACCGCGTTAAAGCGCTGATCGAAGAGATGGCTTCTGCGTACGAAGATCCGCAGGAAGTGATCGAGTTCTACAGCAAGAACAACGAGCTGATGAACAACATGCGCAACGTTGCACTGGAAGAGCAGGCTGTTGAAGCGGTTCTGGCGAAAGCCAAAGTGACCGATAAAGCAACCAACTTCCAGGAACTGATGAACCAGACCTCAGCGGCCTGATTCGTTAGTTAACCGAAAGTGCGAAGCCCGCGACTGAAAAGTCGCGGGCTTTTTCGTTTTAAGGCGCTAACCGCACAGATTTGTCCTCTATTTGCCTAATTAATCGGCAAATTGTTCGCTAAGCTCTTTTTCCGTGTTAGCGAATGGGCAAAAGGTTGTTATGCTTGAAACAACTGGGCAGCATCCCCAGATACAGGGAGAATGCATGAAAACAGTGAGACTGGCTGATTAACCGTCCTGTTATGTCGGAGTGAGAAGGCAGCGCATAGTTTTCCCGACGCGCCTCACGTAATATCGGTACAGAATGTTGCCAATGAAATTTATCAGGAGACGGTAATGTCATACAGTGGCGATCGTGAATTTACTGCACCGCACATGGCGCTGGTGCCAATGGTGGTCGAACAAACCTCGCGCGGCGAGCGTTCATACGACATTTACTCCCGCCTGCTCAAAGAGCGTGTGATCTTCCTGACCGGCCAGGTTGAAGATCATATGGCCAACCTGATCGTGGCGCAGATGCTGTTTCTGGAAGCTGAGAATCCTGAAAAAGACATTTATCTCTACATTAACTCGCCAGGCGGCGTGATTACTGCCGGGATGTCGATTTATGACACTATGAAATTTATCAAGCCGGACGTCAGCACCATTTGTATGGGTCAGGCTTGTTCGATGGGTGCGTTCCTGCTGACTGCAGGTACCAAAGGTAAGCGCTTCTGCCTGCCGAATTCCCGCGTCATGATTCACCAGCCGCTGGGCGGTTATCAGGGCCAGGCGACGGATATCGAAATCCATGCGCGTGAAATTCTGAAAGTGAAGCAGCGTATGAATGAGTTGATGGCTGAACATACCGGCAAATCACTGGAAGAGATCGAACGCGACACTGAGCGCGATCGTTTCCTCTCTGCCAGCGAAGCGGTAGAGTATGGCTTGGTCGATTCCATCCTGACGCATCGCCAATAAGACACATCTGGCTGCCCCTTACGCTATAGTTAACGGGGCAGCACGATGAGTTGCATGAATATCGGCCGTTGATGTGCGGCCAGTGCCGTACACCAAATTGGGTCTGAGAACGAAAAGAGGTTAGCTGATGACAGATAAGCGCAAAGACGGTTCAGGTAAGTTGCTGTACTGCTCTTTCTGCGGCAAAAGCCAGCATGAAGTCCGTAAGCTGATTGCCGGGCCGTCAGTGTATATTTGCGACGAATGTGTTGATTTATGCAACGACATCATTCGCGAAGAGATTAAAGAAGTGGCTCCGCACCGTGAGCGCAGTGCACTGCCGACACCGCATGAAATCCGTCATCATTTAGATGATTACGTCATCGGTCAGGAAAGGGCGAAAAAAGTGCTGGCGGTAGCGGTCTATAACCACTACAAACGTCTGCGCAACGGCGATACCAGTAATGGAATCGAACTGGGCAAAAGTAACATTCTGCTGATCGGTCCAACCGGTAGCGGTAAAACCTTGCTGGCTGAAACCCTGGCGCGTTTGCTGGATGTTCCGTTCACCATGGCGGATGCCACCACCCTGACCGAAGCCGGTTATGTGGGTGAGGATGTGGAAAACATCATCCAGAAATTGCTGCAGAAGTGTGATTACGATGTGCAGAAAGCACAGCGCGGTATCGTTTATATCGATGAAATCGATAAGATTTCTCGTAAGTCAGATAACCCGTCAATCACGCGTGACGTTTCCGGTGAAGGCGTACAGCAGGCGTTGCTGAAGCTTATCGAAGGTACCGTTGCCGCCGTTCCGCCGCAGGGTGGACGTAAGCATCCACAGCAGGAGTTCCTGCAGGTTGATACGTCTAAGATCCTGTTCATTTGTGGTGGTGCTTTTGCTGGCCTTGACAAAGTGATTTCCCAGCGCGTGGAAACCGGATCCGGTATCGGCTTCGGCGCTACGGTGAAAGGTAAATCGCAAAAAGCCAGCGAAGGCGAGTTGCTGTCGCAGGTTGAGCCAGAAGATCTGATCAAATTTGGTCTGATTCCAGAATTCATTGGTCGTCTGCCGGTGGTGGCGACGCTGAGTGAATTGAGTGAAGAAGCCCTGATTCAGATTCTGCGCGAACCGAAGAATGCGTTGACCAAACAGTACCAGGCTCTGTTTAACCTTGAAGGTGTGGAGCTGGAGTTCCGTGATGAAGCGCTGACGGCGATCGCTAAGAAAGCGATGTCACGCAAAACCGGCGCGCGTGGTCTGCGTTCTATCGTAGAAGGTGCGCTGCTGGAAACCATGTACGATCTGCCATCGATGGATGACGTGGAAAAAGTGGTGATTGATGAGTCAGTGATTGACGGTCAATCCGAGCCGATGTTGATTTATGGTAAGCACGAAGCTCAGGCTTCTGGCGAATAAATAAACAATCTAACCATGTTGTTATCTTAAAAAAGGGGAAATGTTTCCCCTTTGTTTTTCTCTCTCCCCTGACATTGAATGTCGACCAAGCATCCCCATATACTCAATATCCTGTGGGTTGAACTGCAAACTTCTTTTACGCGGTACCCATCACCTGGCGGACATTAAACTAAGAGAGAGCTCTATGAATCCTGAGCGTTCTGAACGCATTGAAATCCCCGTGTTGCCTTTGCGCGACGTGGTGGTTTATCCGCACATGGTAATTCCGTTGTTTGTTGGTCGGGAAAAATCGATTCGTTGCCTCGAAGCGGCAATGGATCATGACAAGAAGATCATGCTGGTTGCCCAGAAAGAGGCTTCAACGGATGAACCTGGTATTAACGATCTCTTCTCTGTAGGGACCGTCGCTTCCGTATTGCAGATGCTCAAGCTGCCCGATGGCACGGTGAAAGTGCTGGTTGAAGGCTTGCAGCGTGCGCACATCACCACACTGGCCGACAATGGCGACCATTTTGTTGCCCAGGCCGAATACCTGATCTCGCCGGAAATTGAAGAGCGTGAGCAGGAAGTGCTGGTGCGTACGGCGATTAATCAGTTTGAAGGCTACATCAAACTGAATAAAAAAATTCCTCCTGAGGTTTTGACCTCACTGAACAGCATCGACGATGCGGCGCGTCTCGCCGACACCGTGGCAGCGCATATGCCGCTGAAGCTGGCTGATAAGCAGTCAGTGCTGGAAATGTCCGACATCAACGAACGTCTTGAATATCTGATGGCGATGATGGAATCCGAAATCGATCTGCTGCAGGTTGAGAAGCGCATTCGCAATCGCGTGAAAAAGCAGATGGAGAAAAGCCAGCGTGAGTACTATCTGAATGAGCAAATGAAAGCCATTCAGAAAGAGCTGGGCGAGATGGATGATGCGCCGGACGAATACGAAGCGCTGAAACGTAAAATTGAAGCGGCAAAAATGCCGACTGAAGCGCGCGAAAAAGCCGAAGCAGAACTGCAGAAGCTGAAAATGATGTCGCCGATGTCTGCAGAAGCCACCGTGGTACGCGGTTATATCGACTGGATGGTTCAGGTTCCGTGGGTCGCGCGCAGCAAAGTGAAAAAAGACCTGCTGAAGGCGCAGGAAACGCTGGATACCGATCATTACGGTCTGGAACGCGTGAAAGACCGCATTCTTGAGTATCTTGCGGTGCAGAGTCGCGTTAGCAAAATTAAGGGCCCAATTCTGTGCCTCGTCGGACCGCCAGGCGTGGGTAAAACCTCGCTGGGTCAGTCGATCGCGAAAGCCACCGGCCGTAAATATGTGCGTATGGCGTTGGGCGGTGTACGTGATGAAGCGGAAATCCGTGGACATCGCCGTACTTACATCGGTTCTATGCCGGGCAAACTGATCCAGAAAATGGCGAAAGTTGGCGTGAAGAACCCGCTGTTCCTGCTGGATGAGATCGATAAGATGTCGTCCGATATGCGTGGCGATCCGGCTTCGGCACTGCTGGAAGTGCTGGATCCAGAGCAGAACATTGCGTTCAACGATCACTATCTGGAAGTGGATTACGATCTCTCCGATGTGATGTTTGTGGCGACCTCTAACTCCATGAACATCCCGGCACCGCTGCTGGATCGTATGGAAGTGATTCGTCTGTCGGGTTATACCGAAGATGAAAAACTGAATATCGCCAAACAGCACTTACTGCCTAAACAGATTGAGCGTAATGCACTGAAAGAAAAAGAGATCAGTGTTGACGATAGCGCCATCATCGGCATTATCCGTTACTACACCCGTGAAGCGGGCGTGCGTAGTCTGGAACGTGAACTCTCCAAGCTGTGCCGTAAAGCAGTGAAAACGCTGCTGATGGACAAAAGTAAGAAGAGCATCAAGATTAATGGTGAAAACCTTCACGACTTCCTCGGCGTGCAGCGCTTTGATTATGGTCGAGCGGACACTGAAAACCGCGTAGGTCAGGTCACCGGTCTGGCATGGACGGAAGTGGGGGGCGATTTGCTGACCATTGAAACCGCCTGCGTACCGGGTAAAGGCAAACTGACTTACACCGGCTCACTGGGTGAAGTGATGCAGGAGTCTATCCAGGCGGCGCTGACAGTGGTTCGCGCACGTGCGGAGAAACTCGGCATCAACGGGGATTTCCACGAGAAACGTGACATCCACGTGCACGTGCCGGAAGGGGCAACGCCGAAAGATGGTCCAAGTGCCGGTATAGCCATGTGTACGGCACTGGTTTCTTGTCTGACCGGTAACCCGGTGCGCTCTGATGTGGCGATGACAGGTGAGATCACTCTGCGCGGTCAGGTGCTGCCAATTGGTGGTCTGAAAGAGAAGCTGCTGGCCGCGCATCGCGGTGGCATCAAAACCGTGTTAATCCCGGATGAAAATAAGCGCGATCTGGAAGAGATTCCACAGAACGTGATTGCCGATCTGACCATCCATCCTGTGAAGCGTATTGAAGAAGTGCTGAACCTGGCACTGGAAAATGCGCCTTACGGCATGCAGGTTGCGACGGCAAAATAGTGATTAACGGCAAAAACCGTTAAAAAGCGAAGCTGGCAGGCCAAATGGTGCTTGCCAGCTTTTTTTTGTGCCGCTAATTTAGGGGGCTGTTGAATCAACGATTAAGATGAATACCGTTGTTTCAGCTCCACAGGCTTGATATAACTGGCTGCGCGTTCGCACCGGGCGGGAAGCGCGGGTGCGATGTGAATAATAAAAGAGGGGATGAATAGAGTGAATAAGTCACAGTTGATCGACAAAATTGCTGCAGACGCTGACATTTCTAAAGCAGCAGCGGGACGTGTGTTAGATGCATTCATGGGCTCCGTTTCTGACGCGCTGAAAGGCGGTGATGAAGTGGCACTGGTTGGTTTCGGTACTTTCTCTGTACGTGAGCGTGCTGCTCGTACAGGCCGTAACCCGCAAACCGGTAAAGAGATCACCATCCCGGCTGGTAAAGTTCCGGGCTTCCGTGCAGGTAAAGCACTGAAAGACTCAGTCAATTAATGACCGCTGACACATCCATTGAAGCATTTTCTTCTATGGATTGAGGACGAAAAAGCCGTTCTCATGTAACATACGGGCACATCATTTTTGATGTGCCTTTTTTATTCTTGATGCGCGGCGATGGCCACAGGCTATTGTCTCCGCATGGTTGCCAACTGCCAGCCTGAACAGCAGTTGCACGATGATGACATCGTGTCAGAGCTTTACATTCACACTACAGCGGAGTGTTGTCATACCATGATGGACAATTTACGCGCGGCGTCGAATCATGTCGTGCTCAAGATCATTCTGGGATTGATCATCCTGTCTTTCGTACTGACCGGGGTGGGCAACTACCTGATCGGCGGTGGCAGCGATTATGCCGCCAAAGTTAATGGCCATGAAATTAGCCGTGCAGAGCTTGAGCAGGGCTTTAACAACGAGCGTAATCGTCAGCAGCAGATGCTGGGCGATCAATTCTCGCAGCTGGCCAGCAACGAAGGTTACATGCAGCAGATGCGTCAGCAGGCGCTGTCTCAGCTGATTGATCAGGCGTTGCTTGATCAATACATCAAAGATCTGAAGATTGGCATTAGCGATGATCAGATCAAGCAGGCGATCTTCAATCAAAAAGCTTTCCAGACTAACGGCAGGTTTGATAACGCGAAGTACAACGGCTTAATCACTCAGATGGGCTTTACGCCGGATCAGTACGCGGCGGCGCTGCGTAAGCAGTTGGCCACTCAGCAGTTGATCAATGCGATCGCTAATACCGATTTCATGCTGAAAGGTGAAACCAGCAAGCTGGTAGACCTGGTCTCGCAGCAGCGTGAAATTCGTCAGGCGGTGATTGATGTTAACGCGCTGGCAGCGAAACAAACGGCCAGTGATGATGAGATCAATCAGTATTACCATCAGCATCAGAACAGCTTCATGGCACCTGAGCAGTTCCGCGTCAGCTACATCAAAATGGATGCAGCCAGCATGCAGGAAACCGTAAGCGAAGCGGACATTCAGAGTTGGTTCGATCAACACAAAGCTGACTACTCACAGCCGCAGCGCAATCGCTACAGCGTGATTCAGACCAAAACTGAAGCGGATGCCAATGCCGTTCTGGAAGCGCTGAAGAAGGGTGAAGACTTCGCTACGCTGGCAAAAAGCAAATCCATTGACCCAATTTCGGCACGCAAAGGCGGCGATATGGGGTGGCTGGAGCCGGGCACCACGCCGGATGAGCTGAAAAATGCCAACCTGACGCAGAAAGGCCAACTGTCTGGCGTGATCAAATCTTCAGTCGGTTTCCTGGTGGTACGTCTGGATGATATCCAGGCCGAGCAGATTAAGCCGCTGGCTGAGATCCATGATGCCGTTGCTGACAAGGTGAAGCAGGAAAAAGCAGTCGACGCCTTTTACAAGCTACAGCAGAAAGTCAGTGAAGCGGCCAGCAATGACAACGAGTCGCTGGCGGGTGCGGCACAGGCTTCTGGTCTGAAAGTCACGGAAACCGGCTGGATCACGCGTGATAATGTTCCAGCTGAACTCGATTTCGATCAGGTCAAGCAGGCGATCTTCAACGGTGGACTGGTGGGCCAAAATGGTGCGCCGGGTAATAACTCTGACATCATCAGCGTCGATGGCGATCGTGCATTCGTGCTGCGCATCAGTGAGCACAAGCCTGAAGCCGTGAAACCGCTGGACCTGGTGAAAGCGCAGATTGCCGACACGCTGAAGCATGACAAAGCCACACAGCAGGCTAAAGCTCAGGCCGATAAGCTGCTGGTTGATCTGAAAGCCGGTAAAGAGGATGCGCTGAAAGCGGCAGGCTTGACCCTGAGCGCCAGCAAATCCTTTGATCGTAATGCACAGGATCCGGTTGCGCAGTCTGCCTTTAACTTGCCACAACCCGCGGACAACAAACCGTCCTGGGGCGTGAGCGAAGATATGCAGGGCAACGTGGTACTGGTCGCACTGGATAAAGTCAGCCCGGGTAATATGCCGCAGGCGCAGATTGATGAGATGGTGAAAGGCGTGACGCAGAATAACGCACAGATTGCGTTTGAAGCGCTGCTGGAAAACCTGCGCAAAGACGCGAAAATCAAATACGGCGCGGCTGCACAAAACCAGTAAGCCTCACAAAAAATGTGAATCCGCTGCAACACTCAAAGGCCGCTTCTGCGGCCTTTTCCATTTCTGGAATTGCCCTTTTGAGCCTGAAAACACGCTGTGACACTCTGCTGTGGCTGTCAAACACAAGGAGAAACACAGCATGGTGAAATCAACTTTTCGCGCTCTATGTATCACGCTGGCGCTGGGTGGCGCACTCTATACCACCGGACTGTCCGCGGCCGAAAGCCCCAGCGAAACGCAGGCGACGCAAGTATCCTCGCCGCAAGAGGGACAGGTCAGCATCAATCAAGCCAGCGCTGAACAGCTCGCAGCCGCAATGAACGGCATCGGCCTGAAGAAAGCTCAGGCGATTGTCAGTTACCGCGAGCAATATGGTCCGTTTACCGCCATCGATCAGCTTAAGGAAATACCGGGTATCGGCAATGCGCTGGTCGAACGTAACAGCGATCGCCTGAAACTGTGAGGCGAGTCGCGACTTTGAAGGATTGATAAAGCACCCAATCAGGCTGTGCTATGCTCAACAGGTCATACCAGTTGGTATTCACAGTCTGAACAGGAGTAACAATGCAAACCACAATTAAAGTACGCGGCTATCATCTGGACGTTTATCAGCATGTGAACAACGCACGTTATCTCGAATTTCTGGAAGAGGCGCGCTGGCAATGGCTGGAGGATGTCGATGCTTTTCACTGGCTGATGGATCAGAAGCTGGCGTTTGTGGTGGTCAATATCAATATTAACTATCGTCGTCCGGCGGTGCTGGGCGACGTATTACATATTGAGAGCGAAGTGTCACAGTTGAATGGCAAAAGCGGCATTATTTCGCAGCGCGTGCTGCTGGCGGGTGATAACACCGTGGTGGCAGACGCCGCGTTAACTTTCGTCTGCATCGATTTGCGTACGCAAAAAGCGGTACCGATGGAAGGGGAGTTGCGCGACCGTTTGTCGGCATTGATGGTAGAAAACCATTAATAGCGGAGCGAGCTGGCGTCAGAAACGCCAGCCAGCTAAACCGCTTAATAAGTTCCAGCTAGTTAAGTAGCCCAATGAGTTGCAGCGAACGAAGACGCTCAATCAGTTCCTGCTAGCGAAGCAGCTCAATTATTTCCTGCTAGCGAATCAGCTAAACCCTCCCAACCACAGCCAGGCCGCGCAATCACTGCGAGCCACCGATTTAGCGCAATCAGTTAAGGCCGCTTTTTTGTTTCATCGCTGCCATGACGGCTGAAGCATTAGCCTGATAATCCGCCAACCCGCGCGCGCGCAGATGGCAAGCCGCGCATTCACCACAGCCATCGCCTTTCACGCCGTTATAACAGGTCAGGGTTTCCGCCCGCACCAGTGGCAACTGCTGCCAGTAATCGGCCAGCGCCCAGGTTTCCGCTTTATTCAGCCACATCAGTGGCGTTTCGAAGCGAACGTTGCGCGCCATGCCGAGACTCACGGCATTGTTCAGTGCTTTAACGAACTCATCGCGGCAATCAGGATAGCCAGAGAAATCTGTTTCGCAGACACCGGTAATCACCGCCTCGGCTTCCACCTGATAGGCGTAGATAGAGGCTAAGGTCAGGAACAGAATATTGCGGCCCGGCACAAAAGTGCTTGGCAACCCGCTGGCGTCAGGATCGTAAGTGGGTACTGGAATGTTATCGCGCGTCAGGCTGCTGACTGCCAGCTCATTGAGCAGCGTCACATCCAGTACTTTGTGTGCACGCGCCCCCAGTTTGTGCGCCAGTTCTGCCGCGACTTCAATCTCTTCGCGATGGCGCTGACCATAATCGAAGGTGACACAGTGCACTTCATCATACTGCTGCAGTGCCTGAATCAAGCAGGTGGTGGAATCTTGTCCGCCACTGAATACGACAACGGCTCGTTTCATCTCAATTTCCCCAAAAATCAGTGCGTCTATGGTACTGGCTCGGGCGCGGGCTGAACAGTCCCTGCGGTTGCGGGCGGTGGAATCCAGGCGCGGGTGAAATCAAACCAGCCCAATGTATTGAGTTGGATGCCTTCAACGCCGGGCGGGGCAAACACCTGATAGCGATAGTTAAACAGCGGCAACAGATGTCCGTCACCCATCAGCTGCTGGAACAATTGCTGTGTTAATGCTGCGCGTTGCTCTGGGTCGGGCTGATGGGCGATAGCGATGAGTGGCGCTTGTAGTACCGGGGCACGTAAGGGAGTCCATACGGGATCGTTCTCCAGCCAGTTCACCAGGGTAAACAGCGGCGCATCGCCAATTAAACGGTCACCCATCACCACATCGGCATCGCTCAGGTCGATATCGTCACGCCAGTTTTTCACATCATGAAAAACGCAGGTTAATTCGCAGCCCTGTTGGGCCAGCAAAGGCACCAGCGCCTGCGCCATCACATGCAGTTCGATAGGGAGATGGTAGTGCAGTGTCAGTCTCTCAGGTAGTTTGACGGTGGTCATCCCGGCAGAGGGAACGGGCCAACCGGGCAGCAACTCCTTGCTCGCGGTAATCAAGCCTTCATCCAACGGTAACTGCTGAATCACGCCACTGTGTTGTATTAATGCAATCAGTGTTGTTGCCTGAGCAGCAGTGAAACTGGCGGAAATGCGCGGTGCCAGATAACAGAAGCCGAGGCTGATGCTGTGATCGACCGGGCGCAATGCGTCCAGCTCGTCAGGATCACCAATGGCGATTTGCACCGGGTGGCGACAGCTGGTGCCGAGACCATGGGCAAACAGCTGTGGAGTAATCCAGTATTCCACCAGCTGAATCAGCGGTCGTTGCAGATGCCAGCGGGCATGGCTTTCCAGGCGAACCAAGTCATCAGTGAAATGGGTCAGCTTCCAGGGGCCACTGCCTATATCCACTGCATCAGGATGTGGCAGCAGGCAGTATTGATGTGCCAGACGCTGCGGCAGCCAGTAGTCGCTCTGACGCAATTGAATACGCAGAGCCAGCGGATGTGGCGCCTCGATGCGTTCGATAGAGGCCAGCAGGCGGCTGCCGCGCACGGTTTGCATAATCTGCTGTAACTGAGCAACCAGCTGCGCAGCTTGAATTGGCTCATCGTTGTGCCAGCTGAGCTGAGGTCGTAACCAGAAATACCAGTCACAGCCGCTGCCATCATGTTGCCAGTGATGCGCAAGATCACCTTCTACATCGTCGCCATTAAAGCGCGTCAGGCCAGAGAAAATCTGCCGCACCAGGTGCTGCTCAGCCCTTCCGGTCAGACGCAGCGGCCGCAGCGGCTCCATCGCGCGATAATAGGGAATACGCAGTACCGGTGCCTGGTTCTGCCATTGGCCGCCCATCAGCGGTCGCAGCATTTTCACCAGCCGCTCAGGATGAAGATCCAATACCTGCAACGCTTGTATCGCTTCGCCCGCTTCCAGTTGCTGGGTTAGCAGCTGTTGGCGAAGTTGTTCAGGTGAGATCAGAAATGTCAGTTCGCCTTGTTTTCCCCGGCCGGACTCGCCGCGCCAGTGCAGCCAGCCTGCATCCTGCCACTGGCGTAATAAGGTACGTACATGGCGCTCACTGCAAAAACAGTGTTGGGCCATGGAGGCTACGCTCAAACGCAGAGGCTCGCCCTGGCAGAGTTGCCACAGGCGCTGAAATTGATTAACCCGATGAAGTTGGCGCATCGCTAAACCCGGAACAGTTTCCTGAAAGTATTCACTATTAGTTCCGTAATTACCAGGCGATAGTAGATTCCTCACTCAGACAGGAGACATTGCATGGCTCGCCTCGCGGCATTTGATATGGATGGCACGTTGTTACTGCCGACGCACCGGTTAGGGAATGAAACCATCGACACCCTGCATGCCTTGCATCAGCGCGATATCACCATTGCCTTTGCCACGGGCCGCCATCTGATGGATGTGCAGGTGGTACGTGAACAGCTCACCCTGCCGGCCTGGTTGATCACCGGCAATGGCACACGCATTCACGATCTGGAAGGTCAGCAGCTGTTTGGCTGTGATCTGTCCTCTTCTGTAGCCGAAGAGGTGATCCACACGCATTGGCAAACGCCTGCATCAATTCATATTTTCAACGATGAGGGCTGGTTCACCGATAAACCGTTGCTGGGAGCATTGGAAGCACACGTGATGAGCGGCTTCCATTATCAGCTGCGCGATTTGCGTCAGATGTCGGCGCATGAGGTGACCAAAATTTGCTTTATTGCGCCGCATGAGATGCTGCAGGCGTTAAAAGTAGAGTTGCAGCAAGCCCTGGGTGAGCGCGCCAATATCTGTTTTTCTGCATGGGATTGTCTGGAAGTTCTGCCGCTGGACTGCCACAAAGGCGCGGCGCTGGCGCATCTGTGCCAGCATCTGTCGCTATCAATGGCGGATTGTATGGCGTTTGGTGATGCGATGAATGATCGCGAAATGCTGGAGCGCGTTGGCAGCGGGTTCATCATGGGCAACGCCATGCATCAATTGAAATCGTCGCTGCCGCATTTACCGATTATTGGACATTGCGAGACACAGGCGGTGTCTCATTACTTAAATCACTGGATGAGCACACCACACCTCGATTATTCCCCCGAATGCTGAGGCTTACAGTGAACCGGACAGGATGTCCGG
>AEWW01034800.1_pt1 | contig 51523 bp, 49 predicted proteins | sample 267848 | NCBI WGS metagenome assembly AEWW01 (sample SAMN00713649, study PRJNA62039) | ant fungus garden metagenome | place: Panama: Gamboa | collected Apr-2009 | depth 0.5 m m | reverse complement strand
TAGCTAAGCGACCCTTGCGGGAGGACGCCCGGGTGGCAGATTTCTGCACGGAGAAGGAACCTGGAGTACAAAAACAGGGCAGCAGGAGATGAACAGGGCACAGCCCCGGACGGCGGCAGTGTGCCGGTCCGGTCAACAGCGGCCACGGCCTGTTGTGGCCAGTGAACGCGCCAGCCTCAGCTGGCTGCAGGAATGGGGGTGGATGTTGCCATCAGACCTCAGCCGCCAGGCCCGAAACGCTTCCCTTTACGGTTCGGCGAAGCTTGCCTGCTCTGCCGGTTAGCGCAGTCGGGCTGACGAGCCGGCCTGCCGGGGAGCCTTGGCCATTACATTGAGTCTGGTAAAAATATAATCGAGGTGTGCTGATAAACTAATGAGAGGAAACGAGAGATTTCAGCGGGTTATGTTTGAGCCCTGTAGCCAGGATTGCTACAATGACCTGAGGCCAGTTGGGGAGAGATATAAAACTCAGAGGCCATAAAATGCGAAACCCCGAGAGGGACCTAAGTCTGTCTCGGGGATCTAAGTAGATTGTTGGATGCGCTTAGTGTTACCACCAGAGGGGCTAAACCAACTGCTCTGGAAAGGATTCTAAACTCTCATGGCCGAAAGTCAAGTTCCCTACCTTTATGATGGCAATGATGCCAACATCACCAAAGACCTTTCAGACGCTCGTTTTGCTCCCTACCTGAAAAATGCGGGATTTAACAAACAGTATGCGTTCAGCCTGTATTTATATAATGCGCGTTTGTCGAAGGCTTTCCTGTTCCCATTGCACATCCTCGAAGTCACGCTTCGCAACCGGATGAGCGAAATTTTCAGCAAGGAATTCGATGATAAATGGTTCCAGGATAAAGCGTTCCGCTCCGGGCTGTCAGCCGAGAGTATGGATGCCCTTGATCGTGGTATAAATCGAGCTAAAAGGCCATATAAAGAAGATATCGTCGCCACGTTAACCTTCGATTTCTGGTCAAACCTTTTCAGACCCGAGTATGACCGATTTGTCTGGCAGACAAATATGAAAGCCTTGCTGCCAAACGCCAGCCTTACCCGTAAAGATTTCGAGAAAGTGGTCAGAAATATCAACAACTTCAGAAATCGCATTGCCCATTATGAGCCCATCCACAAGATCAACCTCAGCCAGATGCACGTAGACATACTCGATACCCTGTCCTGGTTATCGACTGACACCAGCCTCTGGGTTAAGCATTACTCCACTGTTAACGACTGCCTGCGCATGAAACCGAACCTGAATGATGATGGCCATACGTCCGTGGGCAAGCGTTGCGACAACGATTTTCAAGTCGTATCACCCACTGATTGCATCACTGAGATTCCGAATTCAAAATTTTCAGTTTGCTCAGACGCTCAGGGAAAAATGCATTGCTGTCATCAAGTCCGAACATTTAGCCCAATACCTGATGATGCACCTTGAGCATGGTGAAATACTTTTAGATCTCAAAACGCATGAATTCGGTCACCTTATAAACAAGCTGAATATTGCAACAAACACGGTGTCCTGTGATGCTCATGAACCCTTTAAATCTGCCGACAGATACTTAAAAGGGAAGGCAAAATTTCTTGTCGTTCAGGATAATCAGGCAGTTAAGGGCGTCATTGAAAAATCACACCGTCGTTACTAAAGCCATGAGTTTCCGCCAGAACTGAATCCACCTCATGAAGTGAACAACAGCCTTTCAGGGTTGAATGCTAACCGCTCATCTGTCCAAAGCTGGTCTGGAATCTGCACCTGACGCCAGCAGGCCCCATACTAAATGCCCGAAACAACCTATTGGGAAGTCAGAGCTGACTGACGTATTGAATCTCTCTATGCGGGAGATTTGAATAGACTTAGAGCAGATGCTTAATGGTTGATACTGCTAAGTTGCTGTTTATGTGTATGGCCTGCGGCTTCAGGTAAAAAATTAGATTGGAAGAAAATGAACATGACACAGCATTAACCGGCTGATGACTTTAAGGTTCATATGGCACGTGAGCACAATGTTGATCAGCCAGTTGCAGGTGTAAAAGCAAGTGATGCTAGAAGGCCAAGCGGGAGGCGTGAAACGTGAATTAATGCGGCCAGGCGAAGATGTGCAACTTCCCCTGTTTCCACAGAGAGAATGACTAATTTCCCGCTCAATAGCATTGGCTTAATCTAAAGTTTCGCAGAGAATGCTGTAAAGTGATAGTTTGCTGAGATCCTGTAGCATTAAACATCGGAGAAAAATTCATGGAGCATTTGGTCTGGAGCATAAACCCCGTGCTTTGGGATACAGGTATTTTCCAGATTCACTGGTACGGCTTATTCTTTGCTGCTGCTTTTATTACCGGTTACGCGCTGACCCGCTTTATTTTTAAAAGAGAGAACGTTAGCCTTCATTTTTTAGATCCGATCCTGATTTATATGATGGTGGGAGCCGTTGCTGGTGCCAGACTGGTTCACGTTCTTTTTTACGATCCTGTCTATTATTTCAGTCATCCCTCCCAAATTCCGGCAGTATGGAATGGAGGACTGGCAAGCCACGGTGGTGCGATAGGTATTACACTTGCTCTGTATATCTTTTGCAGGAAAAATCCGTCAATAAAATATCTGTGGTTACTGGACAGAATTTCCGTACCAGCGGTGCTTGGCGGGTTCTTCATCCGGGTAGGAAATTTCTTTAATTCTGAAATCGCAGGACTCCCCTCAGATAATCCCTGGGCAATCGTTTTCTCAAAAGTGGACAGTCTTCCTCGCCACCCTACTCAGCTTTACGAAGCTCTCGCTTACCTGTTGATATTCATGATCATATTCACTACTTACCTCCGGGTAAGAACCTGCAGGAATGGGCTTTTCCTGGGTTTATTTCTTTCGCTAACATTCCTTGCACGGTTTCTCCTGGAATTCACAAAAGTACGCCAGGAAAACTTCAATGATTTCATGCCGCTGAATATGGGGCAATTGCTGAGCATCCCCACGATTATAGCTGGTCTAGTTATTCTTTATTTTCACTTCAAAAAACACAAAACAGGATAACCCCCCAAAAACAGCCTGCAACACGCAGGCCCCCTTCAAAACATCAATATTTTTCATTCGCCTAATGATTATCAGCCAAGATAGCACGGGATTATTTTTGTTCGTTAGAATTTATAGTAAAATTAATGACACATTAAAGCAAGAATATTTAACCCCCTCAATTTAAGGCACCACGGTAATTTTATTTCATCATTAATTTAAACATAACGTTATGTTCTCTACAGCATCGCCACACGTCTTTTCAATTAACCCATCACTTAAACATTTCCACAATACCAAATCATCTAACATTTCTTATAACAAAAAACCAAGAAATAATTATAAATAACACAACACCTCGAAGCACATCATCAAATTTACCCTCAAAAATTACCGCGCGCCATTAATTTTAAAAATTATGCAAAAAAACACAATAGATGAAATTGCTCTATTAAAATTTAAGGAAATCCCGAGAAGCCTGAAATAGAAATAAGTTAATCATTCAATATGAAAACTTAAATGAGGAGTAATTATAATTTATTTTATTAGCACTTTCCCATTAAAGCGTCACCGATCACCACCCCCACATTAAAACTAAAAATATAATTGCAATTAATAACTAACTTTTAGGATTTATTTGCATATCTCTGATTAAAACACCAAAAAAACAGCCATAACTAAAAAGTAAGAGATGTATCACGGTATTTACTCTAATGTTGTTTTTATGTTGCATAGACGACTGAAATCGATCTAGTTTTGAACAAAACAACACATACCGGGCGAATGATTTTCAAATTAGTTAAAAAAATATGACCAAATTCAGTATTGAACCCTAAGATGAACACTGGAGTAAGTGATGCAAAACAGTAAGTTAACTAAAAAATATTCATATCTGTTTCTCGCTTTATTTTTCCCATTTGCGTTCGCGCAAGCAGCGACAGATGCCGCAATCACAGAAGCCGCAAGCATAGCTGTTAACACGGCTTCTGCACCCCCTATGAGTTGGCCGGGGCCACAGTCTGCACCGGCAGTACTCAAAGGGAAAAAAGTCACCATAATTTCTTGCGCCCAGGCTTCCAACTGCAGCGTGGATGCTCAGTCTGCTTTTGCCGCAGCGCAGGAACTTGGCTGGATTCCTACAATCGTTGATGGTAAAGGAGATCCGCGTCTCTACAATGCGGCAATTCGGTCTGCGGTGGACGCCAAAGCCGATGGGATTATTAATATTTCGCTGCCCACAGCGCTGGTCCAGGATGGTCTGCGTTACGCAAAATCTCACGAAATTCCGGTAATTAACGCTGCGGATATCATATCTAAAGATCCTCTCATATTCGGTAGTGTTGAACACCAGTGGAAAGATCAGGGGACCATGCTTGGGCAATGGATAATTGATGACAGCAAGGGAAAAGCGGGTGTGGTTATCCTGAGAGATGATGAGTTCCCTGGCGTGAAGATTAGGCAGGATAATGTTGCAGACATCCTCTCGCACTGCGGAGATTGTCAGGTGCTTGATCAGGTGAACCTTACCATTCAACAGGCGACTAATCCTGCTTTGGTACAGCAGCAAATTCAGAGCCTGAATGCCAGATTTGGCAAGAAGATCAGCTATATTGTCACGCCTTTCGGCACTGTTGACGGGTTAGTTTTACCTGCACTGAGAGCCAGTAACCGCAAAGACATTAAAGTCGTTGGCTATGATGGTAATAAGCAGCAGGTCCAACTGTGTGAAAAGGGTCAATTAAACGCGATTGCGGTAACAATGCTGACATGGACAGGATGGGGAGCCATTGATCAGTTAAACAGGGCTTTCAACAAACAACCACCTGCCCCACAAAATGTGCCCACATTCCTTGTGACCGGGAAAAGCTGCAAGGGAAATCAATTCGCTGAAAATATCTCAACCTTTGATTACAAAGGTGAGTACAGAAAGCTCTGGAACATTAATTAATTACTTTCAAAGCCTTGGGAAAAAATTATGCTGAATACTCGGCAGGATAAACCATTACTCATCGCACAGAACATCACACAACGATTTGGTGCTACGACCGCTCTTAGCGAATTCAGCATGACTGTAATGCCTGGACAAATTCATGCGTTAATAGGTGAAAACGGAGCAGGCAAATCAACATTTATTAAAGTACTGGCAGGTATTAATAAGCCCAACTCGGGAAGCCTCAATATTGTTGGGTCAGACAAGATTAAACCTGCTATCGCGTTTATTCATCAGGACCTCGGCTTAATCAACGGCTTAAGTGCTGGTGAAAATGTCCTGCTTGGCCAAACCTATCCGCGTTTTGCTGGGATAATTAACTGGCGAAAAGTTCATGAACTTGCTCGTCAGAGTCTGGACATCGTTGGGGCGGAATTTGATTCCCGCACTCTGATTGAAGAGTTGTCCGTCGCGGATCGCGCTTTAGTGGCCATTGCCCGTGCTGTTCGTCTGGAAGCCAAAATTCTGGTTCTGGATGAGCCAACAGCAACGTTGCCGGGACATGATGTAGCGAGATTATTCAGCGTTCTTGCGAGACTGAAGCAACAAGGTATGGGGATGATTTATGTCAGTCACCGCCTTAGCGAAATACTCGAAATTGCCGATTGCGTCACTGTAGTGCGCGATGGCATGAGAAGCCATCACGGCCCTGTGAAAGGATTAAGTGAAAACCGGTTGATTGAATACATGGTAGGGAAAGCTTTCACTGAACAAGCCAGTAATGTGCAGCGAAATTTACCTGATTCAACCGAAGTCCTGCTTTCCGCAGAAGGGCTTTGCACCGGGATCTTAAAAGACGTCTCTCTGTCTGTAAAGCGTGGGGAAATTATTGGGTGCGTGGGATTAAGAGGAGCAGGTCAGGAAGCACTTGGAAGGGCTCTTGCTGGCGTTTCCAGCTTCGAAGGCAAAGTTTCTTTAAAAGGGCAACGTTTTTCTCCTCGCAGTGTGGATGATGCCGTACGTCAGGGCATTTCATTTATCACAGGCGATCGCGATATAGCGATAGTCCGCCCCATGTCATTACAGGAGAACTTATTCATTCATCCTGCCCGCACATCTGTTAGTAGCTGGCTGCGTAATCGGACAGCTGAACGCAAGCACACTGAAAAAGTCATCCGTGATTTTGATGTGAGACCACGCGCCCCGGAGAAAGCAATCGGGGAATTATCCGGTGGAAATGCGCAAAAAATCATTTTTGCACGCGGACTGGAGAGCAAACCTGACGTTGTGATTATGGAGGAGCCGACCGCTGGGGTCGATATGCCAACTCGCTATGCACTGTACAACTACATGCGGAGGGAAACTCTCTCCGGAACCGGTTTTATCGTCGCATCCTCAGATCATGAAGAAATCGCTGCGGTATGCGATCGCGTTTATGTATTCCAGAACGGTCGAATCGCCAGCGTTATTACCGAACAGCCTTTGCATGCCGAAAAAATAGCTATTTTAACCAAGGAGGAAGCAGCATGAATTCTGCTATCGCTTCGAAATCTCCCTCAAATCGCCGCAACTCATTTGCGACAATCCTTGATTCCTCAGTGAGTCGATACGGATTACTTATTGTAGTTGCGGTCATGATTGGGGTCTTCGCGTTTCTCAAACCGGACACTTACCTTACCTGGGATAACTTCCTTTCGATTGCGACTTCACAGGCGATTGTCGCCCTGCTATCGCTCTCAATACTGGGCGTATTGATTGTTGGTGAATTTGACCTTTCATTCGCGAGTGTCCTCGGACTTTGTCAGGTATTAGTCATAGGGCTTATCACCAACAGTGGCTGGTCCTGGCCATTAGCCTGCTTCGCTGTACTGGCTCTTAGTCTGGTGGCTAGTCTGCTCAATGCTCTGATGATTCAGAAATTTCAGGTCAGCTCATTCGTAGCAACGATGGGCGTGTCTACGGTTGTTGGAGGCCTTGCAGTAGGTTATTCCGGGGGAATGGTAGTTAGCGGTGACCTTCCTGACGCATTTTCCTCTCTCGCTCAGACGTCACCATTAGGCATTCCCATGCCTGTCTGGTATGTGCTCATCGTCTCAGCCGCTCTGTACGTGCTGTTCGAATTCACCAGTACTGGCCGGCAGATGCGGGCGGTTGGAGGCAATCGCGCTGCTGCTCGGCTGGCTGGAATTAGTGTAGCAAGAGCCTTAACTGTGGCCTTCGTTATCGCGGGAATGCTGTCAGGCTTTGGAGCAATAGTAAGTGGAAGCCAGCTTGGTTCCGGTCAGCCTCTGGCGGCGGCTGGATATCTTCTGCCGGCATATGCAGGTGCTTTTCTAGGAGCGACCACAATTACACCTGGGCGTTTCAACGTTTGGGGCACCTTGGTAGGCGTCTATCTACTGGGTGCAGGTGTCAGCGGGCTTCAGCAATTAGGGTTCGCACCATGGGTACAGGATATGTTTAACGGCGGCATGTTGCTGCTCGCCGTGGCGCTTTCTGGCTATCTCACGCGCATGCGCAGCTCATCTCGCAAAAAATCTGCCTGAACATAATCCTGAAATCTGAAATCAGCCTGCGGAATACCGCGGGCGACTAAGAACGCCTTATGACTGAGAAAAATGTAAGTATCGCTCTGACATTTGATTTTGACGCGTATTCAACATGGATTGGTACCTTTGGGGCCAAATCGCCCAGCATGCTCTCGCGGGGAGAATTTTGCCCGATTGGTGTGAGCCGGTTACTCGATTTACTGGAGCGTTATAGCGCTAAGGGAACATTTTTCACGCCCGGCCACACTGCACTGGCTTATCCAGACCATGTTATTGATATTGCTAAAGCGGGTCATGAGGTCGGACACCATGGCTGGGTACATGAAAATCCTGTCCGATTAACCTGTGAGCAGGAGCGCGTTGTTTTGCAACGCGGGCTGGACGCACTCGATAAAGTTGCAGCAATCCGTCCGACAGGTTACCGCTCACCGGCCTGGGACAATAGCGAATCAACGGTCCCTCTTTTACTGGAGATGGGATTTGAATATGAAAGCAGTCTGATGGGAGGAGACTATTCCCCTTACTGGTGCCGGGTCAGGGATGAGTGGTCAACTGATGAAGCGTTCAAATTCGGCAAGCCTGTTGAACTCGTCGAAGTCCCCGTTTCCTGGCACCTGGATGACTGGCCTTACTTCGAATATATCGTTACCCCTGATGTCAGCATGACCGGTCTGCGTAACCCTAATGACCCTCTTACCGTCTGGAAGGATGAGTTCGACTATCTATATCAGCGCGTGGGCCAGGGGCTGTTAACCATCACTATGCACCCTCAAGTGATTGGTCGTGGATATCGAATGCTGATGCTCGAGCGCTTTCTCGATTATGTTTCCCAGCATCCCGGGGTTAGTTTCACCACCTGCAGCGATTACGTGAAACGCTGGAAACAGGGGAAACAACCAACCCTGCTGGCAGGTGCCGGGCCAGATCGAAGCGCTGCCTGGAATGAGGAGGTTGCATAATGCGAGTCCTCGAAAAAATTTCAATCGTGACTGGCGCGCATGGCGGTATTGGTAAAGCGACAGCAGAAGCACTGGCGCGTGAGGGATCAATCGTTTATGCACTGGACATAAAACCTGCCCCACCCCAATACACGTCAGACACTATTCAGTATCGCTCATTTGATATTCGTGATGACGAAGCCTGGAAGCAACTTGTAGCTGAACTTCAGTCCAGACATGGGCGCATTGATATTTTTGTCGCTGCAGCTGGCGTGACAGCTTACGAAGCCCTCCATGAAACGCAGGATGAAGTCTGGAATCACGTTATCGATGTGAACCAGACCATCCTGATGCGCGCTTTCAGAGGTATTATCCCCATCATGCGCGACTGCGGTGGCGGCAGCATTGTCGCAGTCTCATCAATTTTTGGGCTTCACGCTGTTCCTGGGATTGCTGCATACCATGCCAGTAAAGGCGCAGTTTCTCTGATGACGCGCAACGCAGCGCTGACCTATGCGAAGGATAAGGTACGGGTTAATGCTGTTCTTCCGGGCTTGATTGATACCCCTATGGCACGGGCAAGAGATGGAGAGGGACAGGCCCACACTATCGGGCTAACGCCACTGGGCCGGATCGGCCTGGCTGAAGAAGTGGCAAACGGCGTCCTGTTTCTTGCCAGTGACGAAGCAAGCTATATCACCGGTGTACATCTGCCTATAGATGGAGGCTACCTTGCACAGTAGAAAATTAGCGCCAGTAGCCGTCGTGACAGGCGCGGCCTCCGGGCTCGGCGCAGCCATAGCGAGTCAACTCGGCCATCACGGGTACCACATCATCGTTACTGACCTTGACCTTGCAGGGGCAGAGGCACTGGCTTCCCGCCTGCCGCTGGGAAATGCCTATCAATTGGATGTGAGTGATGCCGAGAACTGGGGGCGGTTTGCCAACTGGCTGGGGCAGGAGTTTGGTCAGATTGATGTTTTAGTCAATAACGCGGCTATTTATCAACCCCGAGCTATTTGTGATGAAACTGCCGATGGAGTTGAGCGCATCTTTCGCGTCAATCAGTTATCAGTGTTTCTTGGACTCAAGATGGCCTCTTCACTGATGAAAGATAATGAAGGATCAGTCATCAACATCTCTTCAACCGGCGGCTTACGCGGATATCCGGGAACACTTGCCTACGCTTCGACAAAATGGGCAGTTCGGGGAATGAGCAAGGTCGCAGCCGTTGAGCTAGCTCCTTTAGGTATTCGGGTTAACTCCGTTCATCCTGGTCTGTGCGATACCCCCATGGCTTATGAAAACACGCCCGAACTCTTAAACAGCCTGACCCAATCCATCCCTCTGGGAAGGCTAGGAAAGCCTGAAGAAATTGCCAGTACGGTGCTGTTCCTGGCGGGTAATGAAAGCAGCTATATCACGGGCACTGAAATTATTGTCGACGGTGCAGCCACTGCCTGATCACCTTTTCAGGCAGTAAAAGCGTTAAAAGAAAGGAGCGTATTATGTCGGTGACACCGGATCAGGCATGGCGGGTAAATGACTTCAATTCTGAAGTCTCTTTGTGGCGTGACACTTAGGGTATTCCTCATATACAAGCACAAAATGACTGGGATGCATTTGCGGGTCTGGGATTCGCTCATGCTCAGGACAGGCTCTGGCAAATGGATGTTCAACGTCGCAAGGCAACAGGGCGCTGGGCTGAATGGCGGGGAAAAGAAGCGATCGACGCAGACGTGCTGGCCAGACGTCTGGGAGGCAAAAGAGCCGCCGTTCGTGATTATGCGTCACTTAATGATGAAGCCAGAAGAATGCTGCAAGCCTATGCTGCCGGCGTTAACGCGTTCATTACTTTAAATGACCTGCCTCCTGAGTACGCGCTTCTCGATGCGAAACCTGAAGCCTGGGAACCCTGGCATTCAATTGCAGTGTTTCGCCAGATAGGACTTCTTCTCGGTTCTTTTTGGTTGAAACTTTTTCGGGCGACCGTGTTTGATGCCATGACTGAAGAGAACCTGGTGAAACTGCGTTATGACGATAGCGAAGAAGATTTGTTCTGCATGCCTACAGGTGAAAAAGGGAAGCGCTGGGCAGACAGTCTGTCCGAACTCCGTTCAGCTATGTCGCTGTTACTTACCACACAGGCTCCTGATCAAATGGCAGGTGGGAGCAATAACTGGGCGGTGTCCCCCTCCCTTTCCTCTACCGGTCGTCCAATACTTATGGGAGACCCGCACCGCGAGCTTGAAGTGCCAACCATGTATACGCAGGCACACATTGCCAGCGAAAATTTTGACGTTATCGGTTTAACGGTTCCTGGCGTACCGGGTTTTCCGCATGTTGCTCATAATGAGCACGTTGCGTGGTGCGTGACTCATGCCTTTATGGATATACACGACCTCTATATTGAACAGTTTTCAAATGACGGAACACTCGCGCTCTATGAAGGCGCTTGGTATCCGGTTACGCAGGCACAGGAAATAATTAAAGTACGCGATGGCGATGATATTGAGGTAAATATCACTAAAACGCGTAACGGTCCGGTAATCGCCGGTGACCCGCAAAACGGAACAGCCCTGACACTCAAGTCCGTGCAGTTTGCTTATGCAGATCAAACCTTCGATTGCCTGTCGCCGATGTTAAAAGCTTGTAGTGTTAAGTCTTTATACTCGTCGGTTAAAGACTGGGGGGTTATCGATCACAACCTGGTTGCAGCTGATACAGCAGGCAACATCGGACACAGAGTCAGGGCCAAAGTCCCAAGGCGCACCTCGTAAAAACGGATGGCTTCCTGTTCCGGGCTGGCTGGAGGAATACCAGTGGAACGGTATGATTCCGGCAGATTCGATGCCCGAATCAATAAATCCTTCAGCCGGTTTTATCGTCACAGCGAATAACCGTGTTCAGAAAGACGACAAGGATCAATATCTCTGTACCGATTGTCATCCGCCATTTCGGGCAAAGCGTATTTCAGTTTTATTACAGGAAGAAAAAACTCGAACAATTGGTACGCTCGATAAAATTTACACTGACTTGAAGAGTGAACCAGGCATTGAATTCACTGCATTTCTCAATAAATATGCAGAAACGAAAGTCAGGTCAAATCCTCTTGTTGAGAAAATCCTAGCCTGGGATGGGCAAATGGCTCCTGATTCAGCTGGTGCCCTCGCCTATTCAACACTGCGCCTTTCCTTTACCCAGATGCTGGCTGACAGAAGCGGCATGCTGGCATGCAGAAATCCCGGTCTTTACGGTTTTGTCGATGAAACAACAATTATCAGCCAGCTTTGGTGGATGGCGCTGTCATTTTTGCGTTCTGACGATCGCTCATTGAATGCGGGTCTGTCCTGGCCGGAGGTGTTTTCACTGGCTATCGAGAAAGCGCAGCACTCCGACAATGAGGGGGTATGGGGCACTCATCATTTACCAGAACAAAACCATCCGCTTTCTTCACAACATCCTGAATCTGCTCTCGAACTCGATGCTAAGTGCGCGATAGTTGGCGGGGATAACGATACCGTTTTTGCCACTGGTTACAGCGCCGGCGAAGGGTTCTCTACAAAATATTCAGCATTAGCACGCACCAGCTTCGATGTAGGCGCCTGGAATAATTGCGAATGGATTGTCTTTCAGGGTGCCAGTGGAATTCCTGAACATCCACACCGTGGCGATCAAAATATTCTTTGGGCAGGGGGGAAAACTATTCCGATGCTTTATGACTGGAGTGAAATAGCAAGCAAATCAACCTTATTCGTTTTAAACCCAGGAAAATAAGAGGAAAAGTGATGAGTCAGATTATGAAATCAGAAGAAGTGTTGTTCGCAGCTTGGTTCTCCACCCCTAATTTTGCAATGGCGGAGATAGCGAAGAGGGTTGGATATCATGTCGCCATTCTGGACATTGAACATGGTAATTTCGATTTGGCGGATCTGGAAAGATTTATCCCTGCATTGAAAGCTATAGGTTTAAAAGTTTACGCAAAGACTGGCGGTCCTTTTCGGGAAGCAATGCAACAACCGTTAGATTTCGGGGCGGACGCAATAATCATTCCACATATAGAAGGTTTTGAGCACGCCAGGAAAATCACTCAATTCTCAAAATTCCCTCCATTAGGAGATCGGAGTTCAGCTGGTGGACGTACGTCACAGTATCTGATGGCGGATGACGAGTGGTTTATTACGCAGGACAGAATTACAAAATGTTTTCCGATGATTGAAGATAAAGGAGCATTGCTTGAAGTCGAAAAAATCCTGGAGCTTGATACGGTAGATGGCGTATTTATCGGCCCAACCGATTTATCTCTTCGTATGGGAAGAGGATCCTATAAACGTACACCAGAGGACTGGAAAGATATTCGCCGGGTGTTATCAGCAGCAGTTATAGCAGGAAAACCCTGATTTTCCCGGCATGGAGCGATTCTGAGAAAAAGCTTGCCTACGAGGAAGGGGCTGGAGTCATTGCTCTAACGATGGAACATATCTCTTTGACTACAGGGCTCGAAAAAGCCATTAATGATATGAAATCCATAGCAGAGAATGTTGATGGAGAAAATCAATGAGATCTGTGAAAAACATTCCAAATAAAAGATGGGTTATCGGCGGTGTAATTGGTGTTGGATCCTTTATTAATTATCTCGACCGGGTCAATATTTCAATTGCTGCCACACCTTTATCGCATAGTCTGAATCTTACACCTGCGGAGTTGGGGATTGTTTTCTCGGCATTTCTTTGGACATATGCAGTGTTGCAAATACCAGTCGGTGCATTCATTGACCGCATCGGAGTCAAGTGGGCTATGCGTCTGGCAACAGTGTTATGGACCATATCCACTTTGCTAACCGCATTTGCAGGGGGGTTAGGCATGTTGATTGCTGCCCGTCTGATTTTAGGTCTGGCTGAAGCACCTGTTGTACCATCGGCATGGAAAGCAATGGGGTACTGGTTTCCACACAACGAGCGTGGGAAATGCACATCAGTTTTTGATGGTGCTTCTAAACTGTCGATGGTCATTGGTATACCTCTGATGGCCTATGCGGTTTCAGCTTACGGCTGGGAAGCAGCATTCTATGTATCCGCATTAATCAGCCTTATTTATACCGTGTTCTATTGGGTCTTCTACAGAAGTCCTACTGAAATGAAACATAAAGGCTGGCTCAGCGAAAAAGAACACACTTATATTCTTTCAGGCGGTGCACAAAAAGAAGATAACGATGAGAATAAAGCAGGATGGAAGTCAGTCAAGAAACTGCTCAGACACAGAAAGACATGGGGATTATCATTGGGTTTCGCAAGCTATACCTATTGTTATTATGTTCTTCTCACCTGGATGCCAGCTTATCTTGAGCACCAACTGGGACTCAATGTCCTTTCAAGTGGTCTATATAGTAGTATCCCATGGTTGATTGCGATTGGAGCCGAGTTTATCGTTGGCGGAATTATTGTCGACAAATTAGTTTCCTCGGGTAGAGATTCAACCAGGGTCCGTCAGTATGTTCTTATCTTCAGCATGCTGTTATCGCTTACGGTTATTGGGGCGGCTTTTTCTTCAACGCTTCTTTCCGCTTTGATATTTTTATCTCTTGGCGCCTCTGGGCTTGCAATAGCGTCGCCAACAGCATCAAGCATTGTGGCACTTATAGCCCCAGAAGGAGAAATAGCTTCTTTAGGTGGAATAGTAAACTGTATCGCGAACATATTCGGTATCCTTGCTCCTGTTGTAACCGGATTTGTTTATCAATTCACAGGAAGTTTTAGCATTGCGTTTATGATCTCTGGTGGCGTGGCAGTTATGGGTATTATCAGTTACGTAATTCTCCTCGGAAAAATTGAGCCTCTTGATACTAAAGAAAGAAAAGTAGCACTTACATAAAGGAGACGGGAAAATTTAAAAATCACCCTTCGCTTAGAACATGAGATTTTATTATTGAAATAAATTAACGGCTATCCCGCTAAAGCTGAACTCCGTCAGGCATTAGCCGGATAGTCCTTAATTTATTAGCTTCACTTTTTAGGTGTCAGTAAAGTACAGCTCCAGTCAAACGTTGATTCCACATGAGCAATCATTTCACGACGGGCTTTTTCGCCGTCCCGGGCAAATATTGCCTCAAGGATGAGTTCGTGATGCATTGACCGCGTGTGCTTTGCTAAAGCGGGTGTCTCTTGTGGAAGGATAACGATGTTTAACTGTTCCTGTATCAATTGCTCCTGACTTAACAGGTCATTTGATTTGGAGGCTGCCGCTATCAGAGTATGTAACCTGGCATCTGCTGAACGCCTTTTTGAAATTTCATTTGAGCAGCGGTCAAAATCATCAGCCGCCTCTCTGATCGATGAGAAATCATCTTCGGTTCCTCGTTCGGCAGCCAAAAAACAAGCTTCCCCCGATATGGCACGGCGCCAGTCGGTAAGGCTACGGATCATTTCAACCGTAACTGCATTATTGCTGCGTGAATTCACAAGTCTTTCAAGGACATCTTCAGCAATAAAACTGCCACCAAAACGGCCTCGCTTAGTCTCGACAAACCCTAATTCTCTTAAAGAAGAGAGAGCACTTCTGAGCGTCATCGTTGCTACGCCGAATATCCGGGCAAGCTCATCTTCACGAGGCAACTTCTCACCCGGTGCAAGTTCCCCTGATGAAAGCCCTTCTATTACGCGTCTCACTATTGCTTCAGGAGCGCTTTGACCACTTACAGGCATAAGTAAAAAGTGTGACATGTCGCGTTGACCTATAAAATCTAGACATTATATGATTAACAGAAATACAACATAAGGTACGACCCATGATACAGCATAACAACACCGGAAAAACAGACGCACGCCCACGCGTGCTCATTTCAGGCTCTTTAAACTCTGAGAGCGCCAGCGAACAACTCAATTCTGCTCTTCAGGGACTGGCGGATAACGTTCTGTCGAGTTTTGAGAGCGCAGGCATTGATGGTGAGCTAATCAATGCGGCCTTTCCTGAAGGTAAAAACGCAGATGTGCTGCTTTCTTCATTTGATGGACTTGTCATTCTGGGTGGCGGCGACATTGATCCGGAATTTTACGGTGAAGGATGTGAAAGTTCGTGCACCTATGGCGTCAATCCGGTTGCCGATCAGTTTGAAATAGGACTTGTTAAGGCTGCTCTTCAGTACAAAAAGCCTGTGCTGGGGATCTGCCGTGGTATGCAGGTAATTAACGTTGCTCTGGGCGGCACGCTCTACGAGCACATCGGTGATGACACTATTCACAAGATCAAGGGCAGCAGCACTGAAATGAATCAGCATGAAGTCTTCATTTCAGAGGGTTCTCTTCTTCACAACATTTACAACCGAACAAATATGACAATCCGTTCCGCACACCACCAGGCAGTTAAAGAGCTTGGTAAGGGGTTGGTCATCTCAGCAACTGCTGACGACGGAATTGCAGAGGCCATCGAAAGTCACGATGGCTGGTGCCTTGGGGTCCAGTGGCATCCCGAAGATGCTTTAGCAGATGAGGGTCAGATTCAGACCCTGATGGGCCAATTCTCCCAGGCGTGCAGCAACACCTAACCTCTCCACCTAGACAGACAGAAGACAGGAAATCTAATAATGAAAATTAAAAATAAAGTTTTGAGCGCTGCATTCGTCATTTCTGCCGTATCCGTGTTCTCTGCTGCAGCAGCAGAAACACCGGCAAATTTTGGTGAGTGTGATGTCAAAGTATCTGATAAAACCCACTCACTCACACCCAAAGAAAATGACACGCTAACCGTTGCCACAGTATTGCCTAATCCAGGCTGGTTTAATGGCCTGTCGCCTGAGAAGGTGAATGGAGGTTTTGAGTATTGTCTTGCGGCTAATATTGCGAGCAGAGCTGGTTTGCATCATATTAAAATCCGTAATCTGGCCTGGGATCAATTCATTTCAGGTACAGTAAAGGACTACGATATCGCAATGTCTAACGCGACGATTACCGACGCCAGAAAAAAAGTGTTTGATTTTACACAGTCCTATTTTGATTCGAACCTCGGGGTCGCCATTAAGAAAAACGCCGACGTCAATGAAAATAACATTCGCAGCAAGCGCGTAGGCGTTCTGCAGGGTAATCTGGGCGCGGAATGGGTATCTAAAACATTAAAACCTAGCGCCGTATCTATATTCCAAAGCCAGTCTGATATGTTTACTGCATTGATGGCTGGTCAGGTTGATGCTGTCATCACTGATACAACATTGGTGCTCACCCAGGCCAAAGCGTCAGCTAACCAGATTAAAGCTGCTGGTCAATATGAGCTGCAGCAGGGCTACGGCGTAATCACTCCACTGCATTCTTCTAACTCAAAAAATGTTGATGCCATCGTTGGAGATCTTAAGTCAGACGGAACGCTCAATACATTAGGGGACAAATGGCTTAAACCGCTGTTTGGTATTGCACCATCCGACGTCCCGGCGTGGAGCGTGAAATAAATGGCCATCATGAGAGAAACCTTCGATATATCACTAAAGCACGGGGGTTTTACCCCTGCTAAGCCCTGTAAATTGCTGGCCTTCTCTGCACTGATTGTTTCTGTTCTGACGCTAGTCGCAATAGGCGCTCAGGGAAACATGATGATAGCCAACTCTGCTCCAGACTCTCTTGGGAAAACGTTGGGCTGGATCCTCAGTACCGCAGGATTAGTTTCTGCAGCGGTGGTGCTATGGTATGGAGTGAAAGCAACTCAGGCTGCTGTGAGTTGCGGTATCAAAACCCGTGCTGGAGATGTTCTCGGCGCGCGCGCCAATTCTGATCTGGCAAGGCAGGATGCGCTTATATCGCTCAGTCTTGTCATAGCTCTTGCATTGGTAGTGATGCTAATCCTGTCCATTGCAATCAATGATGCCAGCATTCAGAAAACCTTCCTGCGCTGGTCTCTGATGCAGGAGAGCTTTTTTGATATCCTTAAAGCGTTCTGGCTGAATATCTGGATTGCCGTACTGTCTCAGGCGCTGGTAATGATTTTTGGACTTATTCTTGCAATCGCTCGCATGCTTCCGGGACGAGCAGGAAAGCCTATTAAAACTCTGGCAATTGCTTATATCGATATCATGCGCGCGGTGCCAGCAATCATTATTATTTACCTGATTGGATTTGGACTTCCATTAACCAACCTGCCATTCATAAGCCAGCTTCCACCTGTATGGTTCGCCGTAATTGCTCTAACACTAACTTATAGCGCATATACCGCCGAAATTTATCGCTCAGGGATTGAATCAATTCATCCTTCACAGTGGTCAGCTACACGTTCACTGGGGTTTTCATACATTTCGACTTTACGTTATGTGATTTTGCCTCAAGCTATTCGCCGGGTTGTACCACCTATGCTGGGAAGCTTTATTGCCCTGCAAAAAGACACTTCCCTGGTTAATATCATCGGAACAATGGATGCATTCAATCAGGCGAAATTTTATTCCGCGGCAAATTTCAATCTTTCATCCGTCACCGTAGTTGCTCTTCTTTTTATTGTGATAACTATTCCTCAGACCCGTTTTGTGGATTACATGCTAAGTCGCGGCAGCAGATAAATTAATAGGATGAATAAATGTCTTTTATCGAATTAGATACAGTCAGGAAAAGTTATAACGAACATCATGTTCTTAAAGGTGTTTCACTCTCAGTTGAAAAGCACCAGGTCGTGACATTAATCGGTGCTTCTGGATGCGGAAAATCAACGTTATTACGCTGCATTAACGCTCTAGAAACTATTGATAACGGTCAGATACGCATAGAAGGTGACGTCGTTTCAGGAGCAGGAGTAAACGTAGATCTGCTGCGCCGCAGGGTTGGAATGGTCTTTCAGTCTTATAACCTGTTCCCAAATATGAAAGTCTGGGAAAACATTGCCCTGGGCCCCGTTAAACTTTTGGGGTGCTCTCAGGATGAGGCAAAGCACCATGCCATGGAGTTGCTCAAAAAAGTTAACTTACAACATCGTGCAGATTATTACCCCGATCAGCTTTCTGGAGGCCAGCAACAACGTGTGGCGATTGCGCGCGCCATAGCTATGAAGCCGAAAGCGCTGCTACTTGATGAGATTACTTCTGCACTCGACCCGGAACTGGTATCGGAGGTGCTAAACATTGTCAGAGAGTTGGCGACAGAAGGAATGACGATGATTTTGGCCACGCATGAAATGAGCTTCGCTAAAGAGGTTTCGAGCACCGTTGCATTCCTTGAGCAGGGGCAATTGCTTGAGTCGGGACCTCCAGAAAAAATATTTGGTGAACCTGATGAGCCCCGTACACGAGAATTCCTGCGTAAGATAATCGAAGCTGGCAGACTTTGATTTAAACTCCAGCCCGCAATCGCGGGCTGAAATTTATTACCGCATGTTCCCACGTTGCCTGATGCGTAAAATTTAATCCTCCCCGCCCCCTAAGAGTCTTTTAACTTTTATGTCCCTCCCCTTGATGACCGGAAGCCACCTCAAACCACGCACGGGGATTGGTCATATGACAAAACTATGAGACACATCACACCTCAATGCCTTAATGTTGTTTTTGTGTTGAATTGTGTTGTCATGATGTTACTTTCAAGTTCATACCCACAAAACAAACACAACATCTACACCTTGTACCCATTCATCACAACCGCTAACAGAGGGTTCGAATTTGAGCAAGGTCTCAGCGGGCTTCATCAGGAAGGTCAATATGTCCAGTGTCGATTCCTCATATCAAAAGCAAACAAGTAAAACCCTGAGCGCCACTGCGTCAAAAAAAGGCCACATGCGATGGTGGCTGGCAGTGGGGTTCTTTTTCATTGGCCTAATCGCCTACATGGATCGCGCTAATCTTGCGGTGGTAGCAGAACCCATGATGCGAGATCTGGGTTTGACCAAAGTAGAGTTTGGATTACTCGGTTCTCTTTTCTCACTGGGGTATGCATTAACGCAGATTCCAGGGGGCATCATGGCTGAACGGTTTGGAACTCGTATTACTGTCACCTTGAGCCTAATTGCATGGTCATTCATGACTTTTTTAACGGCACTTGTTCCGAAATTCTTCTGGTTATGCTTTGTTCGATTCTTCTTTGGTGTAGGGGAAGCCCCAACATACCCTTCAAATGCGGTATTCAATTCCTGGTGGTTCAGATCGACAGAGAAGGCACGTTCCGCCAGCTTTTTACTGGCTGGCTCTTACTTCGGCCCCGTCATCGCGCCAGCGCTCACCGTAAGCATCATGCTGATGTGGGGTTGGCACATGGTGTTCTATATTTTTGGCGGAATAGGTCTTGTTATCGCACTCGCTTGGTTCACTTTTTCGCGTAACAGACCGGAAGAGCACCCGCTTATTTCAGACGCAGAGCTGGAATACATTAAGGCTGGCCGCACTGTGAACGAAGGGGCAAAAAAAATTAAGGCTCCCTGGTCATCGTTCATTTCAAGTGTCGATTTCTGGGCAATTGGCTTGCAGTATTTCTTCTCAACTTTCTCTATCAACCTCTTTCTGGTCTGGCTTCCAACTTACCTGCAGGAAGCAAAAGGCTTCTCACTGACACACATGGGCATAGCCGCGAGTTTCCCTTGGCTCGCCATCTGCGTAAGCGTGCTGACAGGCGGAGTTCTCTCTGACTATTTATTACGTAAAACCGGTTCACTGATGATTGCCCGAGGATCCATTGCTATTTTCGGCTGCGTGGTGTTCTTCATCGGCATGGTCGCGACGGTAATGACCGACAGCCCATTGGGTACTGTTTTCTGGCTTACGCTGGCTATGGGTTTTCTGGGACTTCCCGTTGTGACTTCGTGGGCAATAACTGCTGATAAAGGGCGCGAATACGCAGGTTCAGTAAGTGGCTGGATGAATCTGTGGGGAAATCTAGGCGGCGTTATTGCTCCCGTTCTTTGCGGCTGGATAGCACAGACGTTTGGTTGGAACAGTGTGTTGCTCTTTAGTCTGATCCCCGTGTCTCTCTCAATTTTTTGCTGGTTCCTGATCAAACCGAATCAGCCTCTTGTCATGTCACAACGTAGTTAAGGACCGAGTATGTTTAAAGTTAACCCACGAGTGCAGGGCGTTTCGCCGGAGCTACTTTCCCTTTATGCACAAGCTTCACCGTCACAAATTGGCCATATGACAGATTTTGGCTTCATCAAAGGACTAGAACCAGCATCCCGCCCCGTGCATTTTCTGGGCAATGCAGTAACTGTAAGGATCCCCTCTCTGGATTCCGCGGCCCTTCATCTGGCGCTGGATGTGGCACAACCGGGAGATGTGCTGTGTGTGGATACAAACGGTAACCTCGATCGTGCCTGCTGGGGTGAAATTGTCACTCACATGGCCATACATAAAAAAATAGCAGGCGCCGTTATTGATGGTGCAATCACTGACTATCAGGCAATCGTTAAGTATGGATTTCCTGTTTTCTCACGTGGGGTTAGTGCCCTGACTACACGCATTATGGGTCTTGAGGGGGCGGTCAATGTCCCCGTGAGCCTTTGCGGCGTAACAGTCGAACCGGGTGATTTGATCGTTGCTGACGATGATGGCGTGTTTGCGATTAAACCAGCAGATGCAGAAGAATTTGGTAAGAGAGCGGAGGCTCTGACGGCTAAAGAAATTGAAATGAAGCGTCAAATAGACGCAGGCGTCCCTCTGAGCGAGATTTCAGGCGCAGCCAGATTCCGTAAATGATGGAGAATAAATGATGAAAATTGCACTTTGCCAGCTCAACTCCCGACAAGATAAAGAAGAGAATATTCTTGCTGCCTTAAAGGAACTGGACAAAGCCGGTCAGGACGGCGCAGAGGTAGCCGTACTGCCAGAATGTGTGGATTATATGGGAGAAGCCTCAGGCATACGCGCTCGCTCAGAACCTCATATGGGACCCACCACTATTCGGTTTTCGGAAAAAGCCCGTCAGTACGGTATGTGGATTTTGGCCGGCACGATCAGAACAACCACCGATGACGATGAGCGTTGCTCTAATACCGCCTATCTTATTAACCCTGACGGTGTGGTCACCTACTATTACAACAAAGTGCATATGTTTGATGTGCGCATTGAAAACCAGGTAGATTTTCTGGAGTCATCCGCGGTCAGACCTGGCAATGAAGTTGGATTTACGCACATCAATGATACGCCCGTGGGCATCTCCATCTGCTATGACATTCGCTTCCCTGAGCTGTTCAGGATCCAGGCCCTGAAAGGTGCGCGCATCCTGTTTGTTCCTGCTGCCTTTACTCTGTTCACAGGCAAGGACCACTGGGAAGTTCTGTTACGCGCCCGCGCCATAGAGAACCAATGCTTTGTAGTCGCTGTTGGGCAAGGCGGCACGCATGCTCCTGGCATTGCCACCTATGGACGTAGCATGGTGATTGACCCTTGGGGAACAGTAATCGCCTGTGCCCCCGACGGCGTAAATACCACGTTAGTCACCATCGATGATTCCCGCATTAATGAGGTACGTCAAAACGTTCCGTCGCTGGTAAACCGGCAACCAGATGTTTATAAGCTCGGATTCTGATAAAGAAAGTATTTCGTAAGTGCTGTTGAACAGTAAAAGGGAGGCGAACGCCTCCCTTAATTTTTTATGTGGCTTTTTACTTTATAAAAGCCTGAATCCCTGAACCACACTTTCAAGCTGACCGCTTTGTGCAGCCAATGCGCCAGCGGCAGCGGCAACCTCTTCAACCAATGCTGCATTTTGCTGCGTACTGCCATCCAGTTGTGTTATCGCCACGTTCACCTGTTCGATACCTATACTCTGTTCACGGCTGGCAGCCATGATTTCACCCATCAGCGCGGTGACGTTGCTGACGCCATTCATCAGCTCATCCATGGTTTTGCCCGCCTGTTCAACCAGTTCGCTGCCGGTATCAATGTTTGCTACAGAGTCCTCAATCAGCTTTTTAATTTCCCCAGCCGAATTGGCAGATCGCTGCGCCAGGCTTCTGACTTCCGAAGCGACGACAGCAAAGCCCCTTCCCTGTTCACCTGCCCGCGCGGCCTCAACCGCAGCATTCAGCGCGAGGATGTTGGTCTGGAACGCAATGCTGTCGATGACACTGATAATATCAACCACTTTTCGGGATGAATGGTGAATTTCACCCATAGTCGTCACAACCTGACGAACCACATCCGTACCACGTAAGGCGACCATTGATGCACTTTCAGCAAGCTGGCTGGCATGCGTGGCGTTATCGGCATTCTGGCGAACGGTACCCGTCAACTCTTCCATAGAGGCGGCCGTCTCAACGATCGAACTCGCCTGCGACTCGGTCCGTACCGACAAATCCGCATTGCCATTTGCGATTTCACGCGAGGCAGCAGTAATCGCCAGGGCGCTGTCGCCGACCTGGCGCATCAGCCCCTGAAGATAGGACAGAAACTGATTGAAGCTTTCTGAGACCGCGTTGAATTCCGGGCTACTACTAGCGGGAAGCCGGCGAGTGAGATCGGCGCCTCCGCAGGAGAGTGCCTCTATATTTCCATGCAGTAACTTCAGCCGCTTCATCATCGTACGGACAAATCCGAGCAGAACCAGAAGCAGTAGCACCGCAAGAGGGATCTGAACCAGCCCAAGACGGGTCAGCATACTGTGAGTCTGTGCTTCGAGGAGACGGGTTGGCACATCCGTAGCAAGAAACCATGGGCTACCTGTAACAGGCTGCAGGAAAAGCGTATGTTCACCATCTGCAGCATCATAAGTCGACGCTGAACGTTTTTCTGGCTGCGCTAAAAGTCCTTTTAGCGCAGAGGCCACCGGGAGACCGGTATCGGTAATATTTTGAAGCTTAGACGCCCCTTTCAACAGGTCTGCATTTCCCACCACCTTGCCATCTGCTTCCACTATCAGTACTCGGCCATGAATGGCCTCGCCCATCTTCTTCGTTAACTGGTTGAAGAATCCAAGCGTGACATCAACCGTGGATACACCCCAGACTTCACCGTTACGATAGATTGCCATGGTGCAGGTAGTGACAGGCTGAGGTGTGGCATCATCCTGGTAGGCCTTTGCCCATGCACATTGACCTTTCTCAGCCGCTATTCCCTCACGGAACCAGGGCTGTTCCCAGTATTTATCCGCACCATCGGAATTCCAGAATGTATTGGCTTCAAGGTCACCGGCTGCATTACGTGCCACAAACGAGCTGTCTTTTTCTTTTGAAGGATCACGGAGATTTGGCAACGGCCAGACCCCCCCTCCGGTTATGCTGCTGTCAAAATACTGATTGACCAGTGCCGGAAGAGCCGTGTCGATAGCGGCACTATCCAGAACGCCGGCTGCTTCGGAAATTGCACGTTGCTGAGCCTGAATACGGTTCATCTGCTCAACGATAAGGCTGGCATAACTGTTGACCTCATAGCGAACCAGCCGTCCCTCATTCTGACTCAGCTGCGGGGCGACGAAATAGCGGATCACCAGCAGAGTGATTAGCATGAGGACAATAAAAAATGCAATCAGTGTGGTGGTAAAACGGGACTGTGTTGTCTTAAGCATCCGGATGCCCTTACCCTGGTATGGCGAAGTCGTTCAAAAATAGGGAGGCATTTTCCTCCCCTGATTTTTTTTATTCGTAGCTGCCCAGCGGTGGCATTTTTTTAAGCTGCTTTTTGCGCCACAGCCAGACTGGAATGAATACCAGTACGCCTGTCAGCATCAGGAACAATACATACTGTTGAGCCGTACGGAAGTCATCGGGGATGATGAATACGCACATTTCGACAATCAGCCACACAACTGCACCGATTATCACAGGCCACTCCCAGGCACCCAGTGTGAAGTCGTCAGGCTGATGCACGTGCGTGTGACGGGTGAAAATGTAAAGCAGGACTGTGCCGCTATATAACAGGGCCGGGAACAACGTAGCAGCTCCGAGTAACTGCGTCAGCGCATCGGGATTGGAGTAGAAGCTCAGGACGATCAGACCGGAAACTCCAGCCGCCAGAATCGTTGCCCACAGCGGGCCACCCGTCGGACGCGGTACATAGCTGAGTTTCTCAGAGAACGGCAGGCGCCCATCTCGTGCCATGGCGTGGATGAGGCGGCTGTTGCTGGTCAGGATCACCAGACCACAGGCAAAAATCGCCACACATACAACGATCAGGACGATTTTGCTGAAGGTCTCTCCAAGCGTCATACGAATGACATCTGCAACGGGTGCAGAACTTCTGGACAGTTCTTCAACGTGATCGCCCAGACCAAGGCTGATTACTATCAGAAACAGCGTGCCCAGCACCCCACTGGCCAGTACCGCTTTTACCATTGCGCGGGGAACGACCTGCTTAGGATTATGCGTTTCTTCTGCCAGATTTGCCGCAGACTCCCAGCCGACTAAGGTGAAAGCACCCAGCAGTCCTGAGAGCATGAAAGGCCCCAGCCAGCCAAAGAAGTGATCGCTATGGATTAGGCCGGGTGAAACCAGGTTAGAGGTGTTGCCTTTGCCAAAGAAAAAGACCGCAACGCCAATCGCGATGATGAGCCCCAGGATAGCAACAACCTCGGCGCCTACCGCAATGTTATTGATTTTCGTGAGCACCGGTGTAGACCAGATAACCAGGATCATCTGGACCAGTATCAAAGCGCCTGTGGTTATCGCCCCTCCCGCTGCGGAATATTCCAGTCCGAAAAGCGGAAATAGCGCGACCTGAGCAAGTCCGTAATCAACTGCAACGGTAACGATTGCGAGGAAGGCGAAACTCGCCCAACCGAACCACCAACCCAGCACCGGATTTACCAGTCGGCTCGCCCACTGATAGCTGAACCCAGAAAGTGGAATTTTACTGGCGATAAGTCCAAAGACTAGTGCCACAAGCAACGTTCCCACGGTAACAATCGGCCAGGTCCAGATTCCCACCGGGCCGCTGGAGGCGAGCATACTGCCGTATGTGGAGAACAGACCTGTAGTAATCGAAATAAATGAGAATGCCACGGCGAAAGATTCAAATTTGCCGAGTGTCCTTTCAAACTGAGAATTCTGTGCTTCAGAACCTCCCAGGCTTCCCTGGTCTACCGTTCTTATATCTTTATTTACGTCAGACATAGTATGTCTCCTGCTGCTTGCCAGTAATCACGTTCTGTGCCGGACCGAAGATCCGGAGTCTGTTTTATTTTGTGGCTTTGATGATATCATCGCTTAAATACAACACCACAACCACACAAACACAACATGACTTTCACAACATTTTTCAGGCTGTGATAAAGGTCATAATTTGTGCATCAGGTAGGAATTAGTGCTAAAGGTATGCGTTGTGTGGTCGAAACTGCCGGATTAGCCAGCCGTTGCGGCTGGCATGGGTTCAAAGTGGCCTGGTGAACGTTACCGACCATTCAGGCGAAGGGTCGTCTTTCCATGGATAGATAGTCTGAGGCAGTCGGGAAAAAGGCAGTGATTTCAGGTCTGAACTGGCTGCTCCGGGCGTGTTAGCCTCGCAAATCACACCGGCAATTTTCTCATAGGCGGCTCTGAAAGAGGTGGAGGCTTTGACCACAACCAGATCGTAAAGCGTTGGCTCAATCCCATGCGCACGGTAAAGCTGCGGATCTCCATTACCTGCCATCCATTCACACACCACTACATCAAGCCTGCCTATACTGAGCACCGCAGTGCGGCCAATGCGTTGAGTCATGCCTCTGCCCGCCGGTCCTTCCTGACGGAAGGTGCCATCGTGTAAGGACTTAACGCGTGCTGTGCACCTAAGCAACGTCGAGCGGGGATCACGCGAGGCACCTATGTTGAACTCACCCGTTTCACCCACGCCCAGCTCATGGGCAAGCTTTGCAGCTTCCGGCGCGTTAACCACTGTTGCGGCGCGTAAATTTGTTCCCTTTTCCAGGATTTCAACCGCAACGGCCATATTGTCACCCGCCGCACCTGCGTTGCAGGAATCAGCGGAATCGACGAGGATAACGGGCTTTGGCTGGCTGGCGTCCTGCGCTCTGGTAATCACATCCGCAACCGGTAACAGGTTGATACTGAATTCTGACCGTTTTGAGTAAAACAGCTCTGCCAACCGGATAGCCCAGGCCTCTGCCGTCTCCTTATCTTTTGCAGCGACGACGACTGAAGAGTTCGGTTCGGGTAAATCAAGCCAGGGCTGCATCTGGTAAAAGGAAAAATCAATGATTTCGCCTTTCTCCTTGAGCGCGTTGCCGTACTCAATGATGTCCCTAAAGCCCCCCTTCAACGTGTTATACGCTGCTGCAGGTGCGATCATGGGAACAGGCACCCAGGCCGTCGCAAGCTGGCGGTTTCCGGCAATAGCTTCTAATCCCAGCTTAGCCACCCTAAACCCCGTCTCGATGTAATCCACATGGGGATATGTCAGGTATGCCAGAATAATGTTGGCATTCTCAATGATGGTTTCCGAGATGTAGGCGTGTAAATCGGTGGACACCGCAATGACCGTACCGTCCCCCACCTTTTCGCGAATGCGGCGCGTGATTTCACCTTCAGGATCGTCAAACTCAGTTGTCATCAAAGCGCCATGATAGGAAATGAAGATTCCGTCCAGCGGCATTGCGTTTTCAATCTGTGGCATTAAGCGGGAAAGGTAGTGATCCATCACGGACTGTTCGGCGACACCTCCGCTCTGGCAGGCCATTACCGTGCCGCAAATGACTTCGGCATCGGGTTGTAGCTCATCAATGGCTTTAAAAAGCCCCCAATGGCGCATGCCTGGCCATGAAACTGTGTGCGTACATCTTTGCCTTCGTACTCTCCTGTCTGTCTCCAGAATTCCAGTGTCGAATGCACAGGATTGAATGAGTTACTCTCCTGTCGAAACTCGGTAATCAGGATTTTCATTAATACTCTCCGTTCAGCTCTCGATGGATATCTTTCAGGGCGGGATGGATCTTCATATAGATACGATAATGCCGGTCATACACGTCCCGGTTCTCCGGATTCGGCAGGAACTCCTTCTGAATCGATACGTTATCAGCGACTTCAGCCAAGTTTTCGAGCCAGCCAAGCCCAATTGCCGCGCAGTAATAGGCCCCGATAGTTCCGGTGTAGCGTGGCGCTTCTGGTATCTGGATCCTGATTTGCAGGACGTCTGCCAGCATCTGCATCCAGACGTCACTCACCGCACCGCCGCCCACTACGCGGATATGGTCCAGCTTAGTTTCGGAGAGTGCGTTCAGGCGCTCGATATTGTGTCTGTGGGTAAAGCAGATACTTTCCATTACCGCTCTGGCCATATGGCGGCGATCATGGGAAATCGTCAGGTTAAGAAATAGCCCCTTGGCATTTTTTGAAAACGGCGCGAGCTCACCCGTCATCCAGTGCGTGGCGATAATCCCATCACTCCCTGGCGGTATCTGGCTGACCTCTTTGCCAATCAGGCTGTAAATGTCCGACTCAAGCACTGTGCGCTCAACGCGGTAAACCTGGTTTACGACCCAGTCGAGTGCAAGACAACCGGTCTGCAATGGATAGACAGCGCCTTCTGTCTCTTTATTGACGGAAAAATAGAGCGGTGCATCCAGCTCAGAGCGCTTATTGATAATGCTGACGAGCCACGAAGAGGTGCCAAAGTAGAGATGGTTGTCGCGCAGCTGCGATCTGCCTACGCCCCAAGTAATGGCAACCAAATCGCCGAAGCCCCCCAGAACTGGAACCCCTGGCCTGATACCCAGCTGTAATGCCGCTTTTTCCTGGAGCGTACCGACCGTTTCATAGCTTTCTCTGGCCAGTGGAAATTTTTGAATGTCTTCCGTCAGACCTGCCGCATTGAGGACAGACTGGTAAAAGTCATTGAGTTCCGGGTTTTCTGAACGGATAAAATCATCAGAAGGCTCAGTCAGCAGATTGCCTGTGGCTTTAAACTTAAACCATGTGTTCAGCCCAACGATGTGCGCTGACTGTTGCCAAATCTCTGGTTCATTCTCTTTCACCCACATCAACCTTGGCCAGTATTCCTGCCCGGTGCCGATAAAACGTCCTGCGGAGGCATTCAATTTCTCGGCCTGCTTGGCTGCGCGGCTGTCCATCCAGATAATGCTGTCACGCAGCAGCTCGCCTTTTTCGTCCAGGCAAATGATGTTTTTCCAGGGAGCAACAAATACCACCGCCTGAATTTCGTCACGGGTAACGGAACTGCGGCTGAGTACTGCCTGGCTGGTTTCGAAGATATGCTTCCAGATGAGTTCAGGATCCTGTTCAGCCCAGCCAGGCTCCGGCTGGTCAACGGGATAGGATGCACCACCTTCGGCAACGACTTTACCCCAACGATCAATCAGAGCCGCTTTCAAAGAAGAGGTACCAATATCAAAGGTCATAATGTGTTCAGGCATTTCGGCCTCCTGTCGCGGCGGAGTGTTTGGCGGAAGGCGCAGTTTTGCTGGCACCAAGAATGAGGTTGACGATCAGACCAACAAGCGCACTGGCAGCGGTGACGTACCAGGCCATCGACCACCCATATTCCTGTGCAAGCATCGGTACCCAAACCGGAGCGATAATACCGCCAGCACCGGCAATCAGAATGACCAGCCCAATCGCAGGGCCACTGGCAGCAGACCCGAGCAGATCAGAGGGTAAAGACAGACCAGGCCCATTCGTTGCAGGCGTGCCCCATCCAGCCACCATGGCAATAATGACGGCCATACCAAAACCCAGTGGGGAAAGATGAGGAATGAGTGCACAACCGACCGCCGCCACGCCCAGCGCCAGCCAGGCATTGGTGAACGTACGCGCTTTCAGTGGCCCCTTGGATGCCACCAGTCGATCGGAAATCCATCCGCCAAAGGGAGTAGATACCACGGCTATCATCCCGTTGAGCATGACAATGGTCCCGACTTCGCCTGCGCTGAAATTCAGTGTGTAGAGATACTGTGCAAGATAGGAATACATCCCGTAGCAGTTAAAGAAACAGCAAAACGTCGCAATTCCCAGCAGCCAGAGACGGGGCTCGGCGTAGATGTTTGAAGAAGAAACGGATGTGGCTTTATCAAGCGCAGCTGATTTTTCTTCCTCCAGTGGCGGAGCTTCCTTAACCAGCAACAGAAAGATAACGACACCCGCGAGCGTCAGACCGGTAATACACCAGAACGTGTTCTGCCATCCAAGTAATGGCGTCAGTAATCCTGCGACATACCCCCCCAGCGCCGCTCCCAGCCCAATGGCGCCCAGAAGGATACCCACGGCAAAGCCTCGTTCGCGGGTCGGGAACCAGCTGGTGACGATCGTGCACATCAGGGCAACCATGCACCCCCAGCCCTGTATGAAACGGAATACAAGGATTAGGTAGTAGTTCTGAACGACCGGTATCAGCGCAGATGCAATCAGGAATGCGGTGATCACAATGGCGAATGTTTTCTTCCAACCCATGGATGCGATCCAGCGCCCCTGGAAGAAACCACCAATGGCATATCCGGCTATCAGTGCAGCAGACCCCATCTGAATCCAGGCGGGGGTGAGACCAAAGGCCAGCGCCAGTTCATTTACTGCGACAGACCAGGACGTTAGTGACATATAAACGAGTGAGAGCATCAGGGTACATCCGGTCAACGCCGCGTATTTACCCGCTCGATTCCCAGATTGTGTTGACTGCAGGGTATTCATAAAGCCTCCGGTCAAATATGTTTAATTTTTGTTGTTTGTATGTTGATAAGTGATCAACATGATCATTAATTCAACACAAAAATCACACTAAATGATCGTTACGTGATGACACTCATACTTTTTTCTTATCCAGCCGTTCACAGTATTAACAACCGTGGTGCATAACATCAGGCATGAAAACCACATCTTTATTTGCAGGGGTATTTCTCTGACACGGCCTGGGATACAAGCGCAGTTCCGCACCAGAAAACATTTACATCCCCCTGAAAACAGGTGTTTCCGTACCCCCTGAAGCATCGATGAAGTCGTTAGACTCTGATCACATTTATGTGGTTTTGGTGTGATAAATGAGTTGTATTTATGTTGTATGAGTGTGGCTTTTATGATTAGATAATGCCAGAACCTGATACCGGGAAAATGTTAATGACACAGTTGAATGAAAATGTTGATGTGGTTGTTATCGGTGGTGGTGTCGTCGGATGTGCAGTATTCCGCCGATTCACTCTGATGGGGGCCCGTGTGCTGATGCTGGAGAAAGGTGGCGACATCCTTTCCGGTGCCAGTAAAGCCAACAGCGCCATCCTCCACACCGGCTTTGACGCACCAACCGGCAGCCTTGAGCTTAAATGCATGCAGGACGGCTACGAGGAGTACATGGCGATTCATGACAAAATGAATCTCCCGCTGCTGAAAACCACCGCCATCGTTGTAGCCTGGAATCAGGAACAGCTTGATGCATTACCGGGAATTGTTAAGCAGGCACACGACAACGGCGTCACTGATGTCATTCAGATCTCCGAAAAAGAAGTTTATCGGCGTGAACCAAACCTGGCTGAGGGGGCTCTTGGGGGGGTTTATGTACCTGGTGAATACGTTATTGATCCATGGAGCTCCCCGCTTGCCTACGTGACTCAGGCAGTAATGCATGGAGGGCGCTATGAATTCAACTGTCAGGTACTTAATGTTCAGCCTGAGCCAGACGGCTGGGAGCTAACTACTAACAAGGGCACCGTGCACTCACGTCTCGTCATTAATTGTGCAGGTAATCACGGCGACTTGATAGATGGTCTATGGCGCGTACCTGAGTTTGAAATCCGTCCGCGTAAAGGCCAGTTCCTGGTTTACGACAAAGCATCAGCATCGCAAATCAACGCCATCATTCTTCCGGTGCCTACACCTACAACCAAGGGTGTACTGCTGTGTAAAACCATCTTTGGAAATATGATCCTGGGGCCGACGGCGGAGGAACAGCAGGACCGAAACCGTGCCGATGTGGATGAGGCCATGATGAAGGGACTCATTGAGAAAGGCAGCAAAATGTTACCAACGCTGACCGACTACCCCGTAACGGCAACGTATGCCGGATTACGCCCCGCTACGGAGAAAAAAGAATATCGTATTTTCCCCTACTCACAGGAAAAGTGGATTACGGTGGGCGGTATTCGCTCAACGGGTCTGACGGCCGCGCTGGGGATCGCCCGCTATGTGGAAAACCTGTATCGCGAACAGTTCCCTTCTCTCTTCGCCCTGAGTGAGCCGGGCGAACTCAAGTGGCCGGTAATGCCTATGCTCTCCGAATATGAAACGCGTGATTATGCCTGTCCGGGTAATGGAGGCGTTGTCTGCCACTGTGAACTGGTCACACGCCGCGAGCTTGAAGCAGCCTTTGACTCCGCCGTGCCACCGGAATGCATTGGTGGGCTTCGCCGCCGTACGCGCGTGATGATGGGGCGTTGTAACGGCTTCTTCTGCAGCAATAATGTCGCTGAGATTATTGGCGATCGTCTTGATAACACTCTGGTCGTCGGGAAAGTCGAATGAGCAGTCAGTATGAAGTGATCATTATCGGTGCCGGGCCGTCAGGCCTTGCCGCCGCCCGCTCCCTGCTTGAGCAGGGTATCAAAAACGTCTTATTGCTCGAGCGCGAAAAAGAGGCCGGGGGCGTACCTCGCCATTGCCGACACCCGACTTTCGGGCTGCAGACCTATTTTCGTCCGATGAATGGGCATAACTGGGCTGCGCGGATCCTCAAACTTGTGCAGGGAAAATATGAAATCCGCACCAGTACCACCGTGGTGAACATCAAGTTTGGCGGCGAGATTGAAGTATCCTCCGATCGTGGTCTTGAAACGCTCCATGCCAAGCGCGTGATTATTGCGACCGGCGTTCGCGAAACACCGCGCCATGCCCGTTTGATAAGCGGTCTGCGCCCTCAGGGTGTTCTGACGGCAGGTGCTCTTCAGCAGTTTATATACCTGAGGAAGCTCAAGCCTGGCGTTCGCCCTGTCATTATCGGTTCAGAACTGGTGAGCTTCTCTACTATCTGGACGCTGCGTAATGCCGGCATTAAAGCACTGGCGCTGATTGATGAAAACAGCCGCCCTGTCGCCTTTAAACCCAGTGCGCTATACGCTCGACTCATGGGCGTAGACCTGCACTTTGGCTCACACGTGACAAAAATCAACGGCGGTGAGCGGGTTGAAAGCATTGAATTCACGGACGGTATGGGCAAAAATCACCTTCTTCCCTGCGACAGCGTCATTTTCACCGGGCGTTTTACGGGTGAATATACTCTAATCCGTAAAAGCCATCTGCTGCATGAGCCGGAGACGGGGCGTCCGCTGTTTGACCAGTATGGCCGCTGCTCAGATCCAAGCTATTTTGCCGTGGGCAACATGACCCATCCCGCCGACATGGGTGATCAGTGCTATCAGGAAGGGCAACGCGTTGGCAACTACGTTGCACATACGCTGTCAGCACAGGATGGTAGCAGCTATACCGTCCCGGTAATGCTGGACGATACGTTCCGGATTTCTGCACCTAACATCATCAGCTGCGGCACGAGCAATACTGCTGAAGTGACGCTGAACGTTCGCGTAAACAGTGCTCACACCGGCGAAATCGTTGTGACCGACGGGAAACGCGAGCTATACCGTAAAAAACATCGTTGTATGCCTGAAAGACGCATTTTGCTGAAGCATATTGATATTTCAGGACTCAAACCTGACAGCCAGCTCAGCGTGAAAATCACCTGATCCCCGTCGTATACCTCATAATCCAGTGGCGGTGCCAGCACCGCCCTTTCTGAATCTGCGAGTTGAAATGATAACCTTCCCGGAATTTGTTCACGGGCAGCGCTGCTGTGCCTCCAGCCCGGACCTGGCTGAATTACTGAACGCCGTTGCCCTCTCAGGAAAGCTGATTAACAGTGAAATCAGGCGTGCAGGCCTGACCGATTTGCTCGGCTTAAATGGCGATAATAATGTTCAGGGCGAAGCCCAGATGAAAATGGATCTGTTCGCAAACGAGCGTCTGAAAGAATCACTGTTTAATCGCCGGGTTGTGGCAGGGTATGCCTCAGAAGAGGAAGAAGATATTGTCTTGTTTGGTGATGGCTGCGCCGAGAATGCACGTTATGTCCTTCTGGCGGATCCGCTTGATGGTTCATCTAACATTGATGTCAATGTGCCGATTGGCACGATTTTCTCGGTCTTTGAGCGCATCACGCCCACCGGACAACCTGTTACGCTCGACGACTTTATTCAGAGTGGCCGCGATCAGGTTGCGGCGGGCTATATTATCTATGGCTCATCCGCCATGCTGGTTTACTCTACCGGAAAAGGTGTTCATGCCTTTACCTATGATCCGTCGCTGGGCGAATTTTTCCTGTCACGTTCGGGTATGAAACTACCGAACTCGGGGGACACCTACTCGATTAATGAAGGGAACATGCAGCAATATCCCGAAGGAGTTCAGTCCTTTATTAGTACATGCCAGCAGGAAAATTCCACGTCAGGCAAACCCTTCTCATCGCGCTATATCGGTTCTCTGGTTGCTGACTTTCATCGCAGCCTTATTCACGGCGGTATTTACCTTTACCCTGAAACGCCGGCCCATAAACAGGGTAAGCTCCGGTTGATGTACGAATGTAATCCGATTGCTTTCGTTGCAGAGCAGGCGTCTGCTTCAGCAACGAACGGTTTGCGGTCGATACTCGATGTCACTCCTTACCATTTGCATCAGCGTTGCCCGTTTTATGTGGGTTCTGCACGACTGATTGATGCACTTCAGAATTCATTAACTTCCTGTCACTCATAGCTTTCCATAAAAAAAGGCGCTTTACGCGCCTTTGTCTTTTGCCGGATTTATTCAAACTCTTTCTCAGCTTCGGACCATAAGCTTACGCGCTGGCCACGTCCTTCATAGAACTCGATTTCGCGTTTGATGCCAGCACTCTTATCCCAGCCTTCCAGATCCAGAATGATCAGCTCTTCCATCGCATCCAGGAAAACGGCATCAATTGGAGCCCACATTTTGCCAATGTTAGCCTTTTCNGTTTTTCCAGAACCAGATTGATAGGGTGAGACATGGTGACCTGGCTGAAAACCACGTTACCTGATTCAGCAATCTTTGCAGCGACCTTGTTACACGCAACAAAGCGCTCATGAACCACATTTTCATCGGCATGGCTGTAAGGACATGCCAGGAAGATTTTACGCATAATGACCTCTTGGTATTGCAGATTGAAGCGGCCTCAATCGAAGCCGCTTACGTTAAGGGTTACTGACTGAGTTGAACGACAGCCGGAGTTTCTGGAGGTGTCTGATCGACCTGTTCGGCATCACGTTTTTCCATGCGCTGCGCTTCTGGAACCGAAATGAAGATAGCAATCGCAACCGCAATGGCACCGGCGAAGAATTTACCCGCCATAATCGGCAGTACTAGCGTCGGCTGGAAGTTGGCGGTGAAGGCGAGGTGATCGCCTAGCGTTGCCTGGGCACAGATACCAAACGCCACGCAAAGCACCTTGTCACGCGCCCGCATGTCCTTGAACAGGTGAAATACAGCGATGATGTTTGCAAGCACCATCACAATGCCCAGCGCACCGGCATCTGTTAATTTCAACTGACGCCCAATGAACTTCATTGGGCGCTGGCAGTATTTCTGGAACAGGTAGCAAACCGGGAAGGTACCGGCGAGCATAATGCCGATATATCCGGCAATTTCGATTGCACGGTACAGTTCGTTTTCATCAGCAAACAGGGGATCAAATACCCAGCCGCCAAATACTTTGGTGAATACGCCGGTAAAGTGCTGGATGATACAGCCTGCAAGGACGAGTTTAATAAATGCATCCATGACCTTGCCGAACATCAGGAATCCCCGCACCATCCAGTCTGTTTTAAATTTCAGCCCTAACGCGAGCAGGAAACAGAAAACAAAGAGCGGAGACAGAAGATGTAGTGCATTAATAAAATCGATAGTGAGGTAATGATTCGCCGCAGATGAAGTCGAGATGATATCTCGCACCGGAATGTTGTTCAGCGTAATTATCATCAATGATATTAATACACCAAAAGGAATACTGATCAGTCCCGCCATCGCACCCAGCGCAAGATATTTATGGTCTTTCTGCTGCAACATCACCAGTCCCACAGGAATCAGATATACAATACTGGCCCCGGACGTGTAGCCAATCAGCATCGCCGTGATCCACTGGTCGCGGTTAGATGCAATGACATCAGCCAACTGGTACCCGCCCATGTCGACTGCGATGATTGACAATGCAGCAATTGAAACGTCCGACCCCATCGATTCAAATAAGGGACCAATCGTATGTGTAATTGCGTAAGAAATAATTGGAATGGCAGCCATTATCCCTGCCTGAGCCAGAAATACAGGCCCGATAGAGTGGATGCCATTCACAAACTCTTTCCCGAGACCGCCTTCGGGCCGTACAACTGATGCCATGGCACCAATTAATGTGCCCGCCATGATGATATAAATAATGATATTGCCGATCTCAGACATAACAGCCTCTAATTATTCTTCGTTACGCAGGTTACGGGAGCGGGAAATAATATCCTGATACTTTTCAAAGTAAGGTTTGAAATCTCTATTCTTGGGTTCGGTTACTGAATGCTGGGTTTTAACTTTCAGTAGATGCGTATTCCCGAGTCCTTTGCGGGCCAGCAATGCCACCCCCTGCGCCGTAATCTCACGGTTCGAAGGTGACACAATTTTCTTCTGGATAAGCGTTGCCAGGAACTGCTTGAAATACTCGTTGGAAGACAGCCCACCATCCACAGAAATGGTGTCACCAATTGGGCGAACCTTGTCCATGGCATTGATGACTTCGGCAGATCGAACCGCAATGCCTTCGAGGATCGACTGCAACATATCTTTGCGCTCGGTTTCGAGCGACAGTCCTGCCCAGAGTCCCGCTGCGGAGCGATCCCAGTACGGACAGCCCAGACCGGAGAGCGCAGGCACGAACGCAAGTCCGCGCGCGATAGCCGGCTCTTCCGGGAAGTCAGAGAATTCTTCAAGCTCGGTAAACATGCCGATCTTGCCCGCCCAGTTAACGGCTGAGGCTGCGTTATATACGCCGCCATCCAGTCCGTATAACGGATCTTCACCTGGCAGTTTCCAGCAGAGGGTTGGTAGCAGACCTGAACCGGCTGCATCCGGCACATCCCTTCCCGTAATTGACTGAAGGAACGCTCCCGTACCGAAGGTGATTTTCATCTGGCCCGGTTCAAGGCAGCCATGGCCGTAGGTACCGGCAAACTGGTCTACGATACAGGCGGTGAGCGGCGTGCTGTTACCTTCATAGCGAACGTCACCAAAGTGGCTGGTGTTATGGCGCACTTCCGGCAAGGCTTCGATCGGCACGCCAAATATCCGGCAGAGCTCTTCATCCCATTGCAGGGTATGAATATTGAAAAGTGAGGTACGCGATGCTGAGTTATAGTCCGTGGCATGCACACCACACAGGTGGAACATGAAGAACGAGTCCATGGTGCCAAGGCGAAGCGTACCACGGCGATGCAACTCCTGAGCACCGGCCACATTACGCATAATCCAGCCCAGCTTGCTCGCTAGAAAAATAGGTATCGAGGGGTAAGCCTGATCGGGCGCGGACAAACTCTTCCACACCATCCGCGCGCAACTTACGGATGGTAGATTCAGTGCGCTGATCCTGCCAGATAATGGCGTTATAAAGAGGCTGCCCACTTTGAGCATCCCACGCAACAATACTCTCACCCTGATGAGCCAAGCCAATCGCGTCCACAACACCGCAGTGGCCGAGGCAGTTGCGGATGTTACGCAGAATCTCCATAGGATCATGCTCAACCCACCCTGGGTTAGGTGTTAACTGCTTGTGCGCGATAGCTGCGGGTGAAAAGTGTTTTCCGTCTTCGCTGAACACGACAACCCGCGTTCCGGTCGTTCCCTGGTCAATTGCTGCATAGCGTTGGTTAAGCATAGAAACCTCAATTTCTGGATGTTACTTATGTGTTGCTAATGTTGCTCTTTCCACCATTTAGCACCACATACACACACTGAATCAACATAAATGTCACATTACCCCACATAAACGTGACACGCTTCATATTTTTTTCCAATACAAGTGTGGTTATTTTGATGTTGGAGCATTCATGAGCAAATCGTACGAAATTGACTCAGTTTAAAATCAAAGAAAACAGTGAGATCCCCAATGGAAGGGGCGCTATCAGTTGTGGGTGTAGTGATTCCCCAAAGTATAGGACTAAACTTTGCATGGATTAGCTTTACAAAAGCCACATAAAAACAACATTAGTGTTTTGTCATTCACGCATGTCTGGTAATTTGATTTAAGGCGGTGCGCCAAGCAACTGAACCTGGTCTGAGACAACGCGCTTGCTTGTTCAAAGAAAGGGGAGTGCGTACTATCACTTCACTAAAACAGCCATCGGAATCAAAAATGGATCAGTCAAACGGTTCTGAAAGAAGAAATATTATCCTTGAGAAATTGAGGGATAATGGACAGGTATTCGTGAATGACCTGGCAGAGTTTTTCAATGTATCGCAGGAAACGATCAGGCGTGACTTCAACAAGCTTGAGGAAATGAGGTACATAAAGAAAGTTCATGGTGGTGCGGTTAGCGCTCAGTTCGGTTTTGAACTCGAATTTAAAGAGCGTGCGAAACTTGCCGAAGATGAAAAGAAAGCTATAGCCGAAAAAGCCTCCCAACTGGTTAAACCCGGAGATTCTCTGTTCATCGACTTCGGCACGACCACTATGGAATTTGCCCGCCAGATTAGCAGCATCATTGACCTGACCGTCATTACGAACTCCCCTGTGATCGCCAACCTCTTCCATGATAATGCCACCACGCAACTGATCCTCATTGGTGGCCAGTTCGGCTCATCCAAAATGGAATGCGTGGGTCCGATAGCACTCCAGTCAATCAGCGCATTTTATGCGGATTATGCGTTCATTGGTGCCGGTGCGGTAAGCCCTGATGCAGGCGTTATGGATCAGAATCTCGATGAGGCGGCTATCGCCCGTCAGATGATTAAACAAAGCAACAAGACAGTCGTACTGGCGGATGGGCACAAAATTAATAACAGAGCAACGTCACTGGTAGCGAGTTGGAAGGAAATAAGCTGGCTTGTGACGACTGACCCGGATAAAAACTTAAAAATCTGAGTTTCCCCAAGAGTCTTAATCTCCTCGTCGCATAAATTCCTCATTTCGCTCATTACGCAAGGCCGGCTAATGTCGGCTTTTCATTTTTTAGCCCTGACCAACATTCTCAGAAAATAAATTACCGGATAAACTTTCAGCTTTTCCTGCAGGCGAAATAAACATCACGTCATAAAAACGCTATAGTGCTAAAAGATCATTAAGGGAAAGAATGCTTTGGTGGAACAATGAAACTCAGGGCACAGGATATCAGACTGTTCAATCTTGTTTTTGAAAGCGATCCTGGCTGGATCATGGATTTTTCCAACAAGACACTCACTGAATTTTTTGATGATGAACTCAATATTGATATCAATCATCAGGAGTTTCTTGAAGATGGCCCCTCTAAAGCAAAGCGGGTCAGATGCTTACTGAGAAAGTCTGACCGCCCTACCGTTCTTCGCGTTCTTGCAGCCCTCTGGCAATACAAAAATGAGATGCAGCCGGAATCGGCCAGAGCTTCCAAGGACAACTACTCAGCGCTGATCACCCGACTGGAAAACGCAAACAACAATGAGGCTTCAGGCATTGCTACACCAAAATTCTGGAGCAAAACAGACTGGAGATCGCTGATTACTGAAATGGATGCCATGAAATTACTCGATCCACATCCGCGTGGCTACCGATTTGAAGTCTGGTTACGGGAGCTCTTTAGTGTTTTCGGCATGGCTCCCCGTGAATCATTCAGAAATACCGGGGAGCAGATTGATGGCAGTTTCCGGCTAAACGATGAGTTTTATCTTCTGGAAGCGAAATGGCATAAGCACAAGACACCCGCAGCTGACCTGCACACTTTTGAGGGAAAGCTCAGTACAAAAGCAACTTGGGCGCGCGGCGTTTTTATCAGCTGGATGGGGTTCACTCCTGAAGGACTTACCGCTTTCGGGAAAGGTAAGCGGGTGATATGCGTGAGCAGTTACGATCTCTATCATTCACTGAAAAATCAGGTTCCTTTACCGGTTTTGCTGGAAGCAAAGCTCAGACACGCAGCTGAGACAGGTGAACCCTATGGAGAATACGACCGCCTAAACATGCTTAAAAGCTATTCATCGCGCCAGAACTGAACAAAATTTTTAGAGCTGACAATGACGTTCAGAACGTCATTGTCAGCTGCAAAAAATATTACGGCTTTTATTCCCGGTAACTTTTGCGCTGGCACCAGATCCAGGTCATATTGAGCAGATCGTTCACCCCAACTCCTCTTCTTCTCCAGTGGGAGAACCATCTTCGGTACGTTGCAAGAGTTTGCAAAGCAAGTGCAATTTCAGCTTCAACAATGAAGGCCTCCATCCTCGTTGCTTCATTTTGCATTGCCTTTTCAGGGAAAGAAAATGTCGAAAATGACAGGTCCGGTGGCTTGCTGGCCGGTGGCGACTGGCGTTCAGACACCGGCACTAGTTTCTGCGGCCTGACTTTCGCACGAACTTTCATACGACTGCAGGAACTTTCTGCCCGTAAATACGCGATTTTCTTCCTGCAACGCACCGCTGAACCAGAAGACACCTCACCAGATAATCCGACAACAACAACGGCTATATCGTTAGGTGGGCAGGTGCAGGTTATAACCTCGGCTAATGCGCACCCCATCAGTTGATCCCCCCGCGACGAAGATCACAAGAGATATCGCCGGGCGAATAGCCCTCGCGCACCATGTCATCGATACGCTGCAACAACACAGCAATAACGTCTGTGGCCAAATGCTCGCTGTTCCAGAAATACAGGCCAGTATGGCCAGGATTAAGCCACATAAGTCCATGCCAGAACGGTGATTCATCCCCCGGGCTCAGTATGTCGATGGTCACGTGCCTGCATTTCCGGTGCATAAGGCGCAGGTGCACTGGGAAAACACCTCCCCACTCCCCGCGACTTTCAAAATCCGTACGCCAGACATCACTGATGTCTGAGTGCTTTGAGCACGGCACCGCTCAGGCGATGGCGAAATTCTTCACCACGTGCACGATAGGCTTCATACCCACAGGGGGAAAACTGCTGAAGGGAGGCAAGCGTCAACGTTTCATCCCGGGTCATATCACCACAATGGCTGTTCAGAGATCCGCCCGGGAGGCGATCGTAGTAACCTTCATGCTTGTCGTTGCGGATAATATCTTTAGACTGAATAACTGACATATCGAATTCCTCATAATTTGATTGTCATGCCCTGCGCGGGGTTGCAGCTCCGCCAGGGCACTACGGCGCATCGCCTTTAGCGCCCGGTGTATGTCCGGCATGGCTGCTGCTACGTCTGACCACATAAATCAGCGCCACGTCAGGTCATGGCCCTGACTGCACAGAGCCTTAACGGGTTCAGAACGGGATCGGATCGTCGTAATCCTCCGGCGCTGGTGGATAACTCCCCGGCGGCGGCATTTGTCCCTGTGACGCGGGTTGGGACTGCGCTGAATGAGCCCTTGCCTTAGCCCCCCTCCCCCTTTGGCTTTACCACCCCCTTTAGCACTGGAAAGTGCCTGAGGTGACTCTGGCTGCCGGGATGGCGACCCACTCTCTTTCGCTGCGTGTGTATCGCTTCGCCCGCCGAGCATCTGCAGAGTGCCGCCCACATTCACCACGACCTCCGTGGTGTATTTATCCTGCCCGTCTGTCCCCTGCCATTTACGTGTACGGAGCTGGCCCTCGATGTACACCTGTGCCCCTTTTTTCAGATACTCTCCCGCCACTTCGGCAAGCTTTCCGAACAGTACCACACGGTGCCATTCCGTGATCTCCTTGTTCTCACCGGTCTGCTTGTCGCGCCAGGTTTCTGACGTCGCCAGCGTGATGTTTGCGACCGCGCCACCGTTCGGCATGTAGCGAATTTCAGGGTCCTGCCCCAGGTTGCCTACCAGAATGACTTTATTTACGCCGCGTGAAGCCATGATCGTTCTCCTGTATTAGTTTGCTGTTCACCACATCACCCGTTGAGTTTCGGGAGCCGCGGTGTTGACGTTTTGTGGAATCCGGCTGGTTCTTTCCTCCGGTATTTACATCACCCGTTTGAGATCCTTCGCCGCAGGGGCGTGATCAGCGCGGGGGACGGCAGTCGTCCGGAGCGGAGGAGAAATTTGTAATGGTCTAACGCAGTGGCCGGAAATAAATTTCTCCGGCGTTCACTTCACCCTGGACGTCCACGGTGACTGTGCTTGTCTCAGCCCCGGCGACAGAACTTAAACGGAGAGATCAGACGGAAAGCCAGAGCACGATGCAGCCGCAACGTCGTCTGAGCGGCAGCGAAACGACGTGGTGCCTCAGAGCGATGACAGATTCCGGTCGTCGCGGTTGCGCCTGCCTGTAGCAGGCCGAGGGTTTGCCGGTGGACTTTAGGCGATTTCAGGTGTGCTGTTCAGAGGTCCGGACCAGGCTCAGTTGCATCAGACAGGGAAATAACCGGGGCAGTAAAGCGGGACAGATCTGTAGGGTCAGTTTCATTTCATGCTCCTTATGCAAAATGCTCCTCAAAGCGAGCGTTAATCATACAGAAGCGAAACGGGTTAAAAACCCGGTAGCGGCTTTTTCAGAGAAGCGCCAGCATGACCAGCGTTTTGAATACGTACCGTCATTCCCCCCTGCCCTGCTTTCCCGGGCACGGATGCTGAGGTCAGTTACCGAATCTGGCGATGAACCGGGTTACGCAGGCCATACCCGGAGAGCGGCAGGGGCCGTTATCCACATCAGCCCTGCACATCCTGTACCTAAAGCTGTGGACAGATTGCTCCAGACCGTGCAGACAGGAGCGTGCAGACATCCGGTTATTTTTTAATCGCCCGGCTAAGTATATCGCTTTGAAAATCAACGAACGGAGAGTTTTAACTCCCCTCCCCTGCCATCAGCATCTTGCGTCTGCCTGAAAGCCAGCCAATACCACTGTAAATATATACAGCACTTTCATGCGAGACACTTTTTATGTTTAACGCCTTTGAGTTGATAAACCCGGCGTCAAATCTGCCTACCCGTTTCCGGCCGTTATTTCTGGAGCGCGTACCCTGCGGGTTTCCCTCCCCCTGCCAGGACTATGCCGAGCAGGAGCTGGACCTCAATGAGCATCTCATCACTCACAGGGCAAGCACCTTCTTCCTGCGCGCACAGGGCAGCAGCATGCAGGACATTGGCCTGTATGACGGTGACCTGCTTATCGTTGATCGCTCACTGAAACCTGAACACAGTGACATCATCATCGCGGAGGTTTACGGCGAGTTTACGGTAAAACGCCTGCTGATCACGCCTGACGGGCCGGTTCTGCAGCCAATGAATCCTGCCTACCCCGTCATAAACCCGATCCTGACTCGCTTCAGATTTTCGGCGTGGTCATCCATTTCGTTCACATCACGCGCCGGAGAAACTGAATGTTTGGGCTTATCGAAGTGAATTCATTTTATGCGAGCGTGGAGAAAGCATTTCAGCCTTCGCTAAGAAATGAGCCCGTCTGCATCCTTTCGAATAACGGTGGCTGTGTTATAGCAAGAAGCAAAGAAGCCAAAAAATATGTACGCATGGGAGAACCCTGGTTCAAGATTAAAAACCAGCAGTTTCCCGTTAAGATCCATTTTTTCTCCAGCAATTACGCGCTTTATCACTCCATGAGCAACAGGGTGATGTCCTGTATTGAGGAGATGGTTCCTCGACTGGAAGTGTACTCGGTGGACGAGGGATTTTGCGATTGCAGGGGAATGGAATTGACCATGCCCTATGAAGAGTTTGGACGGATGATCCGCGCTCACGTTCTGCAGTGCACAGGCCTGACGGTGGGATGTGGGCTGGCGCCGACCAAAACGCTGGCAAAATCTGCCCAGTGGGCCAGTAAGGAGTGGCCGCAGTTCCGCGCAGTGCTGGCGTTGACGGCCAGTAATCCGCAGCGGATCCAGGCAATGCTATCTCGCCAGCCGGTTGAAGAAATATGGGGGGTGGGCTCAAGGACAGGTAAGCGGCTTAATCTGCTGGGCATTAATACCGCGCTCGATCTCGCCCGTACCTCCGCCACTTTCATTCGCAAAAATTTCAACGTCGTGTTGGAACGTACGGTGCGAGAACTTAACGGTGAGCCCTGCATTGAGATGGAAGATGCGCCCCCGCCTAAACAGCAGATAGTCGTCAGTCGAAGTTTTGGTGAGCGGATTACAACTTTCGATGCGATGCGTCAGGCCATCTGCACCTATGCTGAACGCGTTGGGGAGAAGCTGCGCGAGGACCGGCAGTTCTGTCACCATGTGTCCGTATTCATCCGCACATCTCCCTTTGATACCGGCCACCCGGGTTATGGCAACACGGCATTTGTACGCCTCCTCGTAGGCACGCAGGACACCCGAAACATCATTGAGGCCGCGGTTAAGTCACTCGATACGATCTGGCGTCCGGGCTTTCGGTACGCAAAAGCCGGCATCATGCTGAGCGAACTCAGGCCTAGCGGTGTGGCACAGCTAAACCTGTTCGACGATGAAGCACCGCGCCCGGGCAGTGAGGCACTGATGAGCCTGATGGATAAAATGAACCGGTCCGGCAGGTTCAACATTGGTTTCGCCGGAGAAGGCATCCAGCCAAAATGGCGGATGAAGCGCGACATGCTGAGTAAAGCATGGACTACAAACTGGAAAGAAATTCCAGTAGCCAGGATTTTCTGAACTGCGCAATCCGCTCAGTTCCTCTCTTAAATCCAGATGAAGTTCACCGCGGTCAGAGCGCTGTCAAGATGTCAGCACCTGAAGGAACAAACCTGACAGCCAACGATCACGCTGACAGACTGACGACTCGCCGGTGCCGGATTCCAGTCAGGCAAATGAACAACTGCAGCGGAACGACGAGTGCGCTCAGCTCAATCGCTGAGCCTCAATCCGGTAAGTAATCACAGCTCATCAGAATCAATCAGTTGCCGGCTTCTTTATGGTGGAAAATTTCTGAATCCTTATCTCAGCAACAATCTGACCATGTTAATTGTATTGCACCTCATAAAATACATTCTCGGATTGTCCTCTCAGCAGGTGTCTTGCACCGTTAAAGCCATACCGGATTAATGAGCGATTCAGCTTTATATTACCTTGTCGCTCAGCCCTGAACATCCGGTCAGCAAAGAAAAGGGGGTATACGTTGTCGCTGCATCAAACTGCTGAGTATTCCCATATGTTCCTTCAGTCAGTACGCCAGACGACTAATAAGGAGCTGCACATTCAACAGGGACAGACCCTAAATATGAGCATTATTAATGACAGCCTTCATCCGGATGGGAGTAGCGGTAAATGCATTATTAAAAGTTCATCTCTTATTCAGTCCCAGACCTGCGTGCGCAGTTCAAGGTAAAGCAGGTTGAGATAACGTTCCTTTGGGGCGTTGCCTTTCTTTACTTAGTTAAATCCGTCTGGGCTCGTGCACCGCAGGAATCGACGTTGAAGATTCCGCGTTACTGCATGTATTCATCCTAGCTTTCCACAAGCAAGTGTACGGTTTTCGGAACATTAGATAATGGAGTCTGATCTATCAGAATTAGCGCTGACCTGATTGTTTCTGCTGCTGAAGCGTACGGTCTGCAGCAAACACCTAAGAAGATGAGAAGGGCGCAATCTCCTGGAAAATTAGTGAAATGATGAGTTTCACTCTTCCATGCATAAGCGTATTCAGTAGCGCTGCAAAGTATCACTCCACACTCAATGCTACCATGACGCGCTATGATGGAGGCCATGGACAGTTTTAGGATAGTTTCCACTACAAGCCGCATGCAGAATATCCTCCCTTAACCGCATTGCTCGCTAAGTGAAGTAAATCAGAGATACTTCAATGATGACACTACAAGAACTCACGTGAAAACACCGGGAATTTCACTTTGAAATATAATAATTAAATTATTAAATATCAATAATTTAATGGTGAAAATGATGCGGGATTTTTTGTGAAATTGCAGACATAAATCGCAGATTGTCAGGGGGAAGGGGAGGGCGGACTGAATGTGAAGCCCGAACCAGAAAGAAATGATTGTCGATATAACAGTCACTGGTAAGACAAAAGATAAACCAGATGTACAATGTTTTACTGACTTTTCATTAAATGTTGCACATACAAATTTCACGCGTACACTGGACGCATTGATTGCCAACGGAGCGGATGAATGAAAAGCAATTACGGTGGATTAGACGAGACGGCGCGAAGAGCTAATGCCATGCTGCGCAGCATGAGTGATGACATCACTCTCAGACGAAATGAGTTCGGTCTCGATCAGTATTACCAAACGTTCACACGTAACTCGGTAGCCAACCTGCCGAAACTGAGCCGCCGCGCCGTTGAACAGGCGATTGATGAAATGGAAGAGCAGGGCCACGTCTTTGGCAAAAAGGATGCGGGCAATGCGAAGCACTATGCGCTCACGATTCAGGATGTGGTGGATATCTACGCACACCGTAAAGTGCCTAAGTATCGTGATCTGCATGCCGGCGAAGGTCCCTTCGTCGTCTTTGTCGTAAACCTGAAAGGCGGCGTTTCCAAAACGGTCAGTACCGTCACCCTCGCGCACGGTCTGCGTGTCCATCAGGATCTGTTACAGCATGACCTGCGTATTCTGGTGATTGACCTTGACCCACAGGCCTCCAGCACCATGTTCCTGAACCACGCCAACAGCATTGGTTCAATAATGGAAACAGCAGCTCAGGCGATGCTTAATGACCTGGACGCTGAGCAGCTTAAAGAAGATATCATTAAGCCCACCATTATCCCGGGCGTGGATGTTATTCCTGCCTCCATAGACGACGGCTTTATTGCCAGCCAGTGGAACGATCTCGTCAGCCAGCACCTGCCCGACATGCTGCCTTCCGATGTACTGCGCCGCACCATAATTGACCGCGTAGGGAAAGATTATGACTTTATCTTCATCGATACGGGGCCACACCTGGATGCGTTTATGCTTAACGCTCTGGCTGCAAGCGATCTGCTGCTGACGCCAACCCCGCCCGCTCAGGTCGACTTCCATTCCACGCTCAAATACCTCACTCGTCTGCCGGAGATGATTGAGCAGCTGGAAGAAGAGGGCATTACGCCGCAGATTAAGGGTAACATCGGTTTTATGTCCAAGATGACGTCGAAGCGCGATCATGAAATGACGCACGGTCTTGCCCGGGATGTATTTACCTCGCATATCCTCGATGCAACCCTTCCACGACTGGATGGATTTGAACGCTGCGGAGAGAGTTTCGACACCATCGTCAGTGCCGATCCCAGCTCATACCCAGGCAGTTCAGAAGCGCTGAAGAACGCCAAACGTGAGGCTGAGCGGTTTACCCAGGCAGTGTTTAAAAGAATTGAGTTTGTGAGGGGAATGAAATGAAAAAGGAAATGGTAAAGCTGGGCCGCCAGCTCGGTAACTCCAGCTTCTCAAAGATGATGAGCGAGTCAGAAAGCGAACGCGTGTTTACCCTGAAGTCAGGTGCTGAAGCCCGCTTTACGCTCACCAAAATTCTGCACGATGACATTAATACCCAGACTTTCGTGGATGGCGCGGTGAACGGCCGCGATCAGGCGTTCCTGACTGAGGCGTCCGTCAGCGACATTTCCCGCACAATCAAGCTTCAGCAGTTCTTCCCCGCGATTGGTCGGGAGATAGAAGGTCGCATAGAAATTCTTGACGGGTCCCGCCGCCGGGCGGCCTGCCTCTTCAGCGGCATGCCGTTTGAAGTCCTGGTGACTCGTGATGCACTATCTCTTGCAGACGCTCGTCAGCTGGCCGTTGATATTCAGACTGCCAAAGAGCACACCCTCCGTGAGCTGGGAAAACGACTTAAGCTGATGTATCCGGCTGACACAACCCAGGCGGAGATCGCCACTGCAGAAGGGCTGTCGGCGGCAAAAGTTACCCGCGCTTTCCAGGCCGCTGCCGTACCAGACGAAATCATTGCCGTGTTTCCGTCAGTGAGCGAGCTGTCAATCAGCGACTATCAGACGTTACTGGATGTGGCTGAAAAGTCAGCCGCACGAAGCATCACTCCGGAGGTACTGGCAGAAGGGGTTCGCGATCGTCTGAACAATGAGAACATCACCGGACTTCATGACGATGCGTCACTGAAAGTACAAATCATCAACCTTTTCCGGGCAGAAAGCGCGGAAGCGAAGCCTTCACGGGGCAGTAAAAAAGTCGTCACAGAAAAGATGGCTGATTTCACCGACAAAAAGCAGTTTGCACGAAAAAAAACCGATTCTGAAAAGCGCATGGTTACCTATGAGTTTGCCCGTCTTCCTGCTGCCTATCAGGCAGAGCTCGATGAAGCGGTCAAAGCCGTCCTCAGGCGGCTGGCATCAGATATGAAAGCAGGCTGATGTCGCGGCAAGTGCTACGCGCTGTTCCCCCCCGCCAGGGGTCTGGCGGGAAACACCCAAGAGTTCCCATCCCATTATCAAACTAAGCCACTGTTGTAGCTTATAAAAACCTTCACATTTCAGACTGAAATGCCCGTTATGACTTTTCCTAGTTTTGCTCAGTTAACTGAAGGGGCCAGGTATACTAAATGAACATTTCTTATTTTCGGAAGGGTCTGAGGGCAGTTCAAAGCGCATCGATTCCACCGGTTAACTCACTTGCAGGAAAATATGAAAAGCACACTTCCTGACTGATTTGCTGAGGTAAACCTGAAATCGGTTGACTGGCATATATGGGATAATATGACTAGATCTGGCATTCGAATACAACGGAAGTTTTCGTGATGGCAGCCATCATGGCTTTTGAACGACTCTGCATTAGCTGACGCATTGCCCTAATCTGAATGACAAAACGGCAGTTGAGGAACTCAAATAATAACAAGACAGTAAAATACCTGTGTAATATCTTGTTATCATCATTGTTCCATATACAGAACCTGTGTCGCTTGCGGTTTCCCCTCGTTAACCTTGTTACCGCAGGCTCTTAAAATCGGCCGCCGCAGAAAACGCACCCATCCTCGATGCTGTTCTCTGAGACTTCGGTGCTGCGGTGGTGGCAAAGTTCACAGGTTTCCAGCCGATCAAAAACCTCAAGACAGGAAGAGCATAAAAACTTATCCCCGTACTCGCACACCGAGTCCCACTCTTCACACTCAACACAACCTGCCGATTGCGGACGGTTATTTCCGCTGCAGACTTTGGAAGGTAAGAGGAGCGCCTCGTACCGTCCTAGCGTTAAGGAACAATTCCCGCACTCAAAATCTCCGCCAAAAGCTTTCATCTGAACTATATCGTTACAGCTCGGGCAGCACACCTCAGCGATGGGTTCAGCCGCATGGCAGACGATACAATAAAACCTGATAAAGCGTCTGCCGGTAACCGGGGCAGCATGAACCTGCGAATCCTGCTGGCAGATACCGCAGCGGCTGATCGTCACATCCGTCTGCCTGACTTTTGCCAGCTCAGCCTGCACAGGCTGATATCTGAACCTGGCGGCAGCGTAAAACTCGCTACTGCGCAACATGCGCGTTTCGTTAAGACCCAGCCTGTACCGCTTATGAGAGCCAAAAAGGGAAGCCCATTCATCCCGCATCAGCCGGTTCAGTTCGAACCAAGCATCCGCCTGTTCGGCCAAAATCTGCAACTGATCGCCGTCTCCGAGTTCGTTGTGGTAAAAATGTACCACGCGGTTACGGTGTTTACGGACCTTATCAAATATTGTCATGGTGTTTTTGGACAACGGCATCTCAAGTACGTCACCGAGCCGGGCGCAGGCATCGTCATAAGAGACAGACTGGAAATCGCCATCCAGGTATTTCCGGCGTTCAACTTTCTTTCCGGTGCAAGCCAGCGTCCAGTGCTCGTGAACCAGCGGCACTTTCAGCAGAATTTCCACCGCCGTCCAGAAGCTGACGATTGAAAACTTAACCTGCTCCGCTTCAAGCTCCTCACGCGCCTTGTTGAGAAAATCCAGCCCGTTGGCGATCAGCGCTTCAGTTTCCGGGGTCAGCCTCTGTTCGTTATGCTCGTATGCTTCAAACATAGTTTTCCTTTATTGGTTATAACCGAATCCAGACGACGGCAAAGTGTCACCGACAAGGCGCGTCAGGGCTCAGATACCCGGCAGCACCTCAGCACTTAGTCCATGTCTACCTCATGCTCGTGAAGCAGCCCGTCCAGTATCTGTTCATCAATCGCTCGGGTAAACGCCATGACCTGCCGGGCGAGTTCGGCGACATCAGGGTGCCCGATGGCCAGCGGCTCACCGTCCGTGTCCCTGCCGTTGCGGTGCACAATGTCGTGACGGCGGTCCACCGCCGCGAACAGAAAGGGCAGCGACGCCGCCGGAAACGTCGTCATCAGCGTGCTGCGGAAGATATTCATCGCCGTATCAATGTTGTGCAGAGACAGCCCGTCGAGCGCGGCCCTGATCTCCGCGTCGATGCCCGCCAGCCTAGCGTACAGTTCAGAGAGTCTGAGCTTCTGATTTTTAAAGGGCTCATAGCTGGCCACAAACAGCGCCTTGACCGCCGCGCGTGAGAATATTTCGCGCTTCAGGATGTCGCCCAGGTAGGCCTCCATCGCCGTGATGATGCTGGCATAACACATCCGTTGCAGGGAGAGGTTATGAGGCTGGGTGTCTGACAGCAACTGAATATCAATAATAGATTCACGGCCAAGCGCGTGTGGCGCAGTCTCTTCCTGCTGAATCTCTTCCAGGTCCCGGAAATCCTCCTCATATCCACTCTGTATCAGAGGAAGAATATTGAGCTCACAGACGGCGTCATCCGGACAGGCACAGAGGAATGCTAGCTGAAAAAATCGGGGGTCGTTACCGGGAAAGTTAAAATACCCCAGGCAGGGGAATTCCGTGTAAATCTCAAACACGCTGAGCATGGCATTCACTAACGGGGAAAGACTTAAGTCTGACCAGTACGTTTCGCCAAACGAGTACGTCTTTTGCTCTTTCTGCAGCCGGGCGGCCTCAGGTAAAGCGGCGATCCAGTCCGCTAAACGAGTGTCCCTTATGGCTTCAAGCACCTGCCGATAAACGCGGGTAATGCCGGCAACGTGTTCACGCGCGGATTGATCATCATCTGGCCCCAGCAGCCTGTCTTCATAATACGAAATCTGTTCTTTGAGTTCACTCGTGACGGTCTGAAGATACTCGCTGAAGTGCTGCTCACAGGCGGGCATATCGATACCCGACAGCGCCATTCGCTTCCGGATGGAAGCGGCAGACGCCCGGTAACCGATAAACGCCTCATCGTTAAAATCGCCCCCTTCATCGCGCTGGCAGTTTTCCCGGATGCGATCGCCCTGCCTGAAGAACCACGTATCGTGATGGTTGCGGTAGCTTTCGACCTCAGTCCCTGCGACCTCAACGCCGGTATAAGTAGACATTCTCTTTCCTTAATGGGTTATGCGGCCGCGCGCAGCAGCTGCAGCGCGCCGGCGGTGTCTATGCTGAACCGCACCTGCTATCCGGCGGCGACGTCCAGCGCAAACACCTCCGTATACACCTCCGTCGACTCAAACTTTTCATGGCCAAGCAGCAACTGCAGCACCTTAGGGGGCACGTGGTTGTAAAGCATGTACATGGCGAAGCTGTGGCGGAAGATGTGCGGCGAGAGGTACGTGCAAAGCCGGATGCCGCCGCGCACCACGTCGTCCACCGCCCGGGTAAGCCAGTTACGGACCGTGCGATCGGACACGGTTCAGACGGGCAGGGCGCGGCGCTCGCCGGTTACGCCGTCCGTCTCAAACGCCTCTTTCGTACTGGCAAACAGCCAGCACATCTCGTCCACGTAGGCCGGATCTGAGAGCGGCACCACACGGTTGGCGCTCGTCCCCTTGCGGGGGCGGCCCCGGCCGGTGCTTGACGGTACGGATCACCACGTGTGGGATAGCCTCGTTTAAACGAAAGTCCCTCCTTCGCAGCGCAAGTACCTCATTGATGCGTCCGCCGGTGTTCCACAGCGTATTGATGAGGGCGTGCTGCGTCCAGTCGGCGACGTGATGGAGCAGGTCGGCTATCTCCGGTGCCAGCAGGTAGCGGGGCAGCCCGGCGTAGGCAGCGCCAGGCTGCTGAGCGAGGGAAGGCCATGGGGCTCCGTAATTTCTGACGGCGCTGTGCGAATTCTGCAGGAGATATGCCCGCAGACTTTCTCAGAATTGACGCAGCGCTGTCTTGTCTGAATGGGCCTA
>AEWW01001854.1_pt1 | contig 51955 bp, 45 predicted proteins | sample 267848 | NCBI WGS metagenome assembly AEWW01 (sample SAMN00713649, study PRJNA62039) | ant fungus garden metagenome | place: Panama: Gamboa | collected Apr-2009 | depth 0.5 m m | reverse complement strand
TTCCACCTTTAATGGCGGCGGCGGCGAGGAAATAAGAGGCAGAAGAGGCATCGCCTTCCACCAGATAATCGCCTGGAGATTGATACTGTTGCTGGCCTTTTACCACGAAGCGCTGGTAATTCTGGTTATCAACGTCAACACCAAAGCAACGCATCAGGTGCAGAGTGATATCAATGTACGGCTTGGAGACCAAATCACCTTTGATGGTAATCACAGTGTCTTTCGGTGCCAGCGGAGCGGTCATCAGGAGCGCCGTCAGGAACTGGCTGGAAACACTGCCATCCACACTGACTTCACCACCCACAAACCCGCCGTTCAGACGCAGCGGTGGATAATCCGTTTGCTCCAGGTATTCAATGTTGGCTCCGCCCTGACGCAGCGCATCAACCAGATGGCCAATTGGACGCTCTTTCATGCGGGGTTCGCCAGTCAGCACAATTGACTGTTGACCCAGGCACAGTGCGGCAGCCAGCGGACGCATAGCAGTACCGGCGTTGCCCAGAAAGAGTTCCAGGGCCTGGTCACTGTGCAGCGGACCTGCATTTCCCACCACTTCGCACACGGTACGATCGGCAGAGAGCGTGTAATTGACGCCCAGCGCCTTCAGCGCATTCAGCATGTGTTTAACGTCATCGCTGTCCAGCAAATTGGTCAGGCGAGTCGTGCCGTTTGCCAGCGCGGCCAATAACAATGCGCGGTTAGAAACGCTTTTTGAACCCGGTAAGTTTACCGTGCCGTCAACGCGAGCAATCGGTTGTAGAGTCAGGGAGTCCTGCATGTGAAACCAAATCTCCAGAAAAGACAAAACCCCGTTGTTTAACGGGGCCAGTGACCAGCCAGGCTGGCCGATGATGAGTAATTAGCCGTGACGACGTTCGAAGTCGATCATGAACTCAGTCAGGGCTTTCACCCCTTCCAGCGGCATCGCATTGTAGATCGATGCACGCATACCGCCAACCACGCGGTGTCCTTTCAGTGCATGCAGGCCGGCCTGCAGAGACTCGTCCAGGAACACTTTATCCAGCGCGGCATCAGCCAGCTGGAACGGCACGTTCATACGTGAACGGTTAGCAGCAGCAACATCGTTACGGTAGAAGCTGCTGTTATCGATGACGCCATAGAGCAGGTCTGCTTTCGCCTGATTGACCTTATCCATCTCAGCAACACCGCCCTTCTCTTTCAGCCATTTGAATACCAGACCAGAGAGGTACCAGGCAAAAGTCGGCGGTGTGTTGAACATGGATTCGTTTTCAGCCAGCACCTTGTAATCAAGGATAGAAGGCACATAACGCTGCGCTTTGCCCAGCAGATCCTCACGCACCACCACCAGCGTTAATCCCGCTGGACCGATGTTTTTCTGTGCGCCTGCGTAGATCACACCGTAACGGCTGACATCGATTGGGCGAGACATAATGGTTGAAGAAAGATCAGCCACCACGACTTTGTCACCAAAGTCAGGCTCTTCATCGATAGCAATACCATCAATGGTTTCATTCGGGCAGAAATGCACATAGGCAGCATCATCGTTGAGCTGCCATTCACGCATCGGTAACAAAGCACGTTTACCGTTAAGCGTGGTTTTGACGTCGATGGTGTTCGGGGTGCAATATTTTTCAGCTTCTTTGATCGCGCTGTGTGCCCAGTAGCCGCCATCAATATAGTCAGCGGATTTAGCATCACCCAGCAGGTTACCTGGAATAGCCGCGAACTGCGCTCGCGCGCCACCATGGCAGAATAAAACTTTGTAGTTCGATGGGATCTTCAGCAGATCGCGAAAATCCTGTTCTGCGGCTTCAGCGACAGCAATGAACTCTTTACTGCGATGGCTGATCTCCATTACAGAGGTGCCTAATCCGTGCCAGTTTGTCAGTTCTTGTTCTGCACGACGGAGCACTTCTACCGGCAGCATCGCTGGGCCGGAGCTAAAATTATAAACCTGCGTCATTTCCCCTCACCACTGTCATATCGAACGGTTATGAATACCGTATCGGTTTTATCATTGCCTCCGAATGGCTGCAATCATTAATCCGATAGCGATCACAATTCCGGGGCGGGCTTCACCGCAGCTTATGTCATAAATGCAATAAGCCACGGAATTTTGTGAGGGAAATTCCCGATGTAAAATCAGAATGCTGCCAGGTGATGAAATAGCCATGACAATACCGCGATAAATTTAGACCACTGAATAGCGAAGCAGGCGCAAAACCCGTATCATTGCGCGCTTTACGCCCACCCCATCGACTTGAGAGAGCGCCAACATGACGCAAACGTTTATTCCAGGAAAAGACGCCGCACTGGAAGACTCCATCGCACGTTTCCAGCACAAACTGCAGGACCTGGGCTTCAACATCGAAGAAGCCTCCTGGCTGAACCCGGTTCCACACGTCTGGTCTGTGCATATCCGCGATCGCGACTGCCCGCTGTGCTTTACCAATGGTAAAGGTGCCAGTAAGAAAGCGGCACTGGCTTCGGCGTTAGGCGAATATTTTGAGCGTCTCTCAACCAACTACTTCTTCGCCGATTTCTGGCTCGGTCAGTCCATCGCCAACGGCGATTTCGTTCACTACCCGAATGAGAAGTGGTTCCCATTGACCGACGATGACAGCTTGCCAGCAGGGATTCTGGATGCGCGTCTGCAGAAATTTTACGATCCAGAAGATAGTCTGAGCGCCTCAGATCTGATTGACCTGCAGTCAGGGAATGTTGACCGTGGCATCTGCGGCCTGCCATTTACTCGTCAATCCGACCAGCAGACGGTGTACATCCCGATGAACATCATCGGCAACCTGTATGTTTCTAACGGCATGTCTGCCGGTAACACCGCGAACGAAGCGCGTGTACAAGGCCTGTCTGAAGTCTTTGAGCGCCACATTAAAAACCGCATTATCGCTGAGTCAATTAGCCTGCCAGAAATTCCTGCTGAAGTGATGCAGCGCTACCCCGGCGTGATTGAGGCGATTGAACGTCTGGAAGCCGAAGGTTTCCCGATCTTCTCATACGATGCTTCACTGGGCGGCAAGTACCCGGTTATCTGCGTAGTGTTGTTTAACCCGGCCAACGGCACTTGCTTTGCTTCATTCGGCGCGCACCCTGACTTTGGTGTGGCATTGGAACGTACCGTTACTGAACTGCTCCAGGGCCGTGGACTGAAAGACCTGGATGTCTTCACCCCACCAACCTTCGATGATGAAGAAGTGGCTGAACACGCCAACCTGGAAACCCACTTTATCGATTCCAGTGGTTTAATCTCCTGGGACATGTTCAAAGAAGATGCGGATTATCCTTTCGTCGACTGGAGCTTCTCAGGCAGCACGCACGAAGAGTTTGATACGCTGATGGCCATCTTCCGCGCGGAAGATCAAGAGGTTTACATCGCGGATTATGAGCATCTGGGCGTTTACGCCTGCCGTATCATCGTACCGGGCATGTCAGATATTTATCCGGCAGAAGACCTGTTATTGGCCAACAACAGCATGGGCGCGCCGCTGCGTGAAACGTTGCTGGCGCTGCCAGCCAGTGAGTGGGAACCGGAGGCGTATCTGAACCTCATCGAGCAGTTGGATGAAGAAGGTCATGACGACTTCACTCGCGTCCGTGAGCTGCTGGGTCTGGCGTCAGGTAAAGACAATGGCTGGTACACCCTACGTATTGGCGAGCTGAAAGCCATGCTGGCATTGGCGGGCGGAGATTTGGATCAGGCTCTGATCTGGACGGAATGGACCATGGAGTTCAACCAGTCAATCTTCAGCGCCGAACGCGCCAACTATTACCGTTGCCTGCAAACTCTTTTATTGCTGGCCATGGAAGACGAACGCGACCCGCTGCAATATCATCGTGCTTTCGTGCGGATGTATGGCGAAGCCGCCGTTGATGCCGCTTCTGCAGCGATCAGCGGTGAAGCACCATTCTACGGCCTGCAAGCGGTAGACCTGGATCTGAAAGCCTTCCCGGCTCATCAGGCCCTGCTGGCCGCCTACGAAAAACTGCAGGCAGCAAAACGTAACTATTGGTCAAAGTAATATTCACGAGCGCTTAGCGCGATATTTTTGCTAACGTTGAGAATGGCACTGATTAACCCCGGTGCCATTTTTTTTGCTTCAAATTGTCATACTCAACATTGAATATTGATAATTAACAATTCAGTTTCATTGATTAAACTGAATTAACATTAAGTCACTTTCAAAGACCCTTCATTAAACTTATTTTGCATAAATTAAAAATTTTTTAGTTGTTATAATTCAAATTGTTACATGCAAATTCCTTAGTTTAGCGCCTCGCTTACCCCGTACCTCCCTGCCATTTATGATCCACATCAATTCCTGACCTATACTCCTTTGTTAGTATCTTTACAGACAATTTCAGGAGAGCGTTAGTGTGAAAGCTGACAACCCTTTTAATGCATTATTACCCGCGGCCATGGCGAAAGTTGCTGAAGATGCCGGCGTCTATAAAGCCACTAAACATCCTTTAACCACCTTCTTCTTAGCCATCACTGCTGGCGTATTTATTTCTATCGCATTTGTTTTCTACATTACTGCCACCACGGGCAGTGGCGCGATGCCCTACGGTATTGCGAAACTGATTGGCGGTATCTGCTTCTCTCTGGGTTTGATGCTGGTTGTGGTATGTGGCGCGGACCTTTTCACTTCGACGGTTTTGATTGTGGTGGCGAAAGCCAGCGGGCGCATCACCTGGATGCAACTCGGTCGTCATTGGCTGAATGTCTATATCGGTAACCTGTTTGGTGCGCTGTTCTTTGTCGCGCTGATTTGGTTAGCAGGTGAACATATGGTTGCCAACGGCGCGTGGGGTTTGAACGTCCTGCAAACCGCCGATCACAAAATGCATCACACGTTTATTGAGGCCGTTAGCCTCGGCACACTGGCTAATCTGATGGTTTGCCTGGCCGTATGGATGAGTTACTCCGGCCGCAGTCTGTTTGACAAAATGTTTGCCATGATATTGCCGGTCGGGATGTTCGTTGCCAGCGGATTTGAGCACAGCATCGCCAACATGTTTTTAATCCCTATGGCAATTGTCATTCGCGACTTCGCCAGCCCGGAATTCTGGCAACTGGCCGGCTCCAGCGCCGCACAGTTCCCCTCTCTCAGCGTTGGCGACTTTATTGTTAACAACCTTATTCCCGTGACAATCGGCAACATTATCGGCGGCGGATTGTTAGTCGGTTTGACCTACTGGGTCATCTATCTTCGTGGTGATGAGCCGGTTCACTAAGCAATTGATACGGGCGTGCTCAAGGGCACGTCATCGTCAGAGTCTCCCTAAATAAGGCAGGTATATCATGTCCGAACTTAACGAAAAAATGGCGTCAGCCTGGGAAGGATTTAGCGCCGGCGAATGGCAGAACGGTGTCAACGTCCGTGACTTTATCCAGAAAAACTACACCCCCTATGAAGGTGACGAATCTTTCCTCGCAGGCGCCACACCCGCCACCACTAAACTGTGGGACAGCGTGCTGGAAGGTATAAAGATTGAGAACCGCACCCATGCACCGGTTGATTTCGATACCGACCTGGCTTCTACCATCACGTCACATGATGCGGGTTATATCAATAAATCGCTGGAGACCATCGTAGGTCTGCAGACTGAAGCTCCACTGAAACGCGCCATTATCCCGTTTGGCGGCATCAAAATGGTCGAGGGCTCTTGTAAGGTTTATGGCCGTGAACTCGACCCAGCCCTGAAAAAAGTCTTTACCGACTATCGTAAAACTCATAACCAGGGTGTGTTCGATGTCTATACCCCTGATATTCTGCGCTGCCGTAAATCCGGTGTCTTAACCGGTCTGCCAGATGCTTATGGTCGTGGTCGTATCATCGGTGACTATCGCCGCGTGGCGCTGTACGGCATCGATTATCTGATGAAAGATAAAGTGGCACAGTTCAATTCACTGCAAAGCGATATGGAAAATGGTGTCAATCTTGAAGCCACCATCCGCCTGCGTGAAGAAATCTCCGAGCAACACCGTGCGCTTGGCCAGATTAAAGAAATGGCTGCCAAATACGGCTCTGATATTTCTCTGCCCGCTACCACAGCGCAAGAGGCTGTACAGTGGACCTACTTCGGCTATCTGGCCGCGGTGAAATCACAGAACGGCGCCGCGATGTCATTCGGTCGCGTATCCACCTTCCTCGATGTTTATATCGACCGTGATATTAAAGCGGGCAAACTGACTGAAGAAGGCGCGCAGGAGTTAATTGACCACCTGGTGATGAAACTGCGTATGGTACGTTTCCTGCGCACTCCAGAATATGACGAACTGTTCTCAGGTGACCCAATCTGGGCAACCGAGTCTCTGGCCGGTATGGGTGTCGATGGCCGTACTTTAGTCACCAAAAGTACCTTCCGCTTCCTGAATACCTTGTACACCATGGGCCCATCACCGGAACCTAACATGACCATTCTGTGGTCAGAAAAGCTGCCGGTTAACTTTAAAAAATATGCGGCCAAAGTCTCTATCGATACGTCTTCATTGCAGTATGAGAATGACGATCTGATGCGCCCTGACTTTGATAACGATGACTACGCGATCGCCTGCTGTGTGAGCCCAATGATTGTCGGCAAACAGATGCAGTTCTTCGGTGCCCGCGCCAACCTCGCTAAAACACTGCTGTATGCAATCAACGGTGGCGTGGACGAAAAACTGAAAATGCAGGTTGGCCCGAAAGAAGCGCCAATCACTGATGAAATTCTGGATTTCGACACTGTGATGGCACGTCTGGATCACTTCATGGATTGGCTGGCTAAACAGTATGTCACCTCATTGAATATCATCCATTACATGCATGATAAGTACAGCTATGAAGCTTCACTAATGGCGCTGCATGACCGTGACGTCTATCGCACCATGGCGTGTGGTATCGCAGGCTTGTCAGTGGCGGCGGATTCCCTCTCTGCTATCAAATACGCCAAAGTGAAAACCGTACGTGATGCAGATGGCCTGGCGATTGATTTTGAAATCGAAGGTGAATATCCGCAGTTCGGTAACAACGACTCTCGCGTCGATGATATGGCGTGTGACCTGGTTGAACGTTTCATGAAGAAAATTCAGAAACTGCAAACCTATCGTAATGCAGTACCTACCCAGTCGGTGCTGACCATCACCTCTAACGTGGTGTACGGTAAGAAAACCGGTAACACCCCTGACGGTCGTCGTGCAGGTGCGCCATTCGGTCCAGGTGCTAACCCTATGCACGGTCGCGATCAGAAAGGTGCCGTTGCCTCACTGACCTCTGTTGCCAAACTGCCGTTTGCTTACGCGAAAGATGGTATTTCCTATACCTTCTCCATCGTGCCAAATGCACTGGGTAAAGATGACAACGTGCGTAAAACCAACCTTGCGGGCCTGATGGATGGTTACTTCCACCATGAAGCCAATATCGAGGGCGGTCAGCACCTTAACGTCAACGTCATGAACCGTGAGATGTTGCTGGATGCGATGGAACATCCGGAGAAATATCCACAGCTGACCATTCGTGTTTCCGGTTATGCTGTGCGCTTTAACTCGCTGACCAAAGAGCAGCAGCAGGATGTGATTACCCGTACGTTCACTCAGTCCCTGTAATCCTCCCTGAAATGTAAAGGCTCCTGCGGGAGCCTTTTCTCCACAAGTCTGTTTTGCCAGTTTGCTTTCGCTGGCAGCCTGGCAAAATCGACTTTAATCCAAGAGCACAACACAGATTGTGCCGCCTGATGTTGAGGCTGACCCGGAGAATACATCGCAATGTCAACCATCGGTCGTATCCACTCATTTGAATCCTGCGGCACCGTTGACGGTCCCGGCATCCGTTTTATCACCTTCTTCCAGGGCTGCCTGATGCGCTGCCTCTACTGCCATAATCGCGACACCTGGGACACCCACGGTGGCAAAGAAGTCACGGTGGACGACCTGATGAAAGATGCACTGTCGTATCGTCACTTTATGAATGCCTCTGGCGGAGGAGTAACAGCATCAGGTGGGGAAGCGATCTTACAAGCCGAGTTTGTGCGTGATTGGTTCCGTGCCTGTAAGGCAGAAGGCATTCACACCTGCCTGGATACCAACGGCTTTGTACGTCGTTACGATCCAGTGATCGACGAACTGCTGGATGCCACCGATCTGGTGATGCTCGACCTAAAACAAATCAATGATGATGTGCACCAGATTCTGGTTGGCGTCTCTAATCATCGCACCCTCGATTTCGCGCGTTATCTGCAGAAGAAAGGCAAACGTACCTGGATTCGCTTTGTGGTGGTGCCTGGCTATTCCGATGATGATGACTCTGCCCATCGCCTCGGCGAATTTACGAAGGATATGGAGAACGTCGAGAAGATTGAGCTACTGCCCTACCATGAACTGGGCAAGCACAAATGGATTGCCATGGGTGAAGAGTACAAGCTGGATGGGGTAAAACCACCCAGTAAAGAGACGATGGAACGGGTCAAAAATATTCTGGCAGGATATGGTCACGAAGTGATGTACTGACAAAAAAGGGAGCTTAACGCTCCCTTTTTTCATTTGTTCATTCAGATATTATGCATGTGCAATTGGCGTGGCATGCTGGTCAGCTTTACGCAGCAGCATCACCAGATAGACCAGTGCCACAGCGGCTATCATCACAAACAGCAAACGGTCAGAGTAATTTTGCATCAGCATCGATGTCATACCCGGCCCGACCAGGCTGCCTATGGTGTAGCTAAACAACAGCGCCTGATTCATGGCAACCAGTTCATGATGAGCAACGGTTTCACAAGCCCATGACATCGCCACTGGATAGAGCGTGAAGCCAGCCAGTCCCAAAACAAACAGTGCAGGCGCCATAGCAGTATCGCCCAACATGGCAATCGCACCCAGAATCACCACAAACACCTGAACGCGCAACACCATCAGGCGCCCAAAACGGTCGGCAAGACGACCCACCGGCCACTGACCGACAATGCCCGAACTCACCAGCAGCGCCATCCAGTATCCGACGTTGGCATCACTCATTCCCCGATGCGACAGATACAACGGCATCAGACCATACAGTGAACCCAGTACGATACCGGAAATAATGCAGCCGTTGATGCCCAGACGTGAGCTGCGACGGCGCAACATGGTCCAGATGCGACCGGTAGAAGCCTCTTCAGTCGCGGAGCTGGCATTAACACGCAGGAAGACCACCGGCAGCACGGCACAGACGATCAGCGCGGTAACCCATGGGATCACCTGCAGGAGCTCAGTCGAAACGCGACTCACCAGCAACTGACCCGCTACCGTGCCGAGATAGTAGATGATCATATAGGCAGCCAACAGTTGACCGCGATTACGCACTGTACCGCTGCACAGCAACGCACTCTCCACCACCACCCAAATCAGCGCGCAACCAACACCCGCGACAAAACGCAGTGCAGTCCAGCTGTAGAAGCCTTCTAACAACACCATTCCCATGGTTGCGACGGCAAACAGGGCGCTGGCCAGATAGAAACAGCGATTAAAGCCATAGCGGTTGATTAACCAGCCCGCCAGCAATGTCCCCAGCAGATTCCCGGTGTAATAGGCTGAGCTGGCCATACCCACCTGCCATGTCGGCAGTTGATCGTGAGTAAGCCAAAGCGGTACCAGCGTATTAAGCACAGCAATAGACACCGTCATGAGCATTAAGCCGCAGAGCAGCAACACGACGGGGCGTGACCAGGTAGACATAGGGATTAAAAACCAAAGAAATGGAGATAATTGCGCGCAGTTTGCCATTCGCTATTTTAAAGTCAACGGGCAAAAAATCACCACAGCACAATTTGCTGCTGAACAATTTATTATTTTTATCTTCAGCAGCTTAGAGGAGATATATCATCATCACAACACATCGCTATCTTCATGAATTTATGGATTTTAGTGTTTTGAGAGACTCTGCTGACGATGACGTTTATTTCTGATTAATTCTTACTAAAAAATAATCGCTCGCTCCTGAAAATAAAAAACCCGGCATTGCCGGGTTTGACTATCAGAAAGCTGGGGTTAACCAATGATTTCCAATCCGCCCATATAGGGACGCAGCACTTCTGGTACTTCGATACGGCCGTCAGCCTGCTGGTAGTTTTCCAGCACCGCCACCAATGTACGTCCAACTGCCAGGCCTGAACCGTTCAGCGTATGCACCAGGCGAGGCTTCTTGTCGGTTTTACTGCGGCAGCGAGCCTGCATGCGACGCGCCTGGAAATCCCACATGTTGGAACAAGAAGAGATCTCACGATAGGTATCCTGCGCCGGCAGCCACACTTCCAGATCGTAGGTTTTGGCGGAACCAAAGCCCATATCACCAGTACACAGCAGCACCTTACGGTACGGCAGGTTCAGCAACTGCAGGACTTTCTCAGCATGACCAACCAACTCTTCCAGTGCGTCCATTGAAGTCTCAGGCGCAACAATGTGCACCATCTCAACTTTGTCGAACTGGTGCATACGAATCAGACCACGCGTGTCGCGTCCGTAAGAACCTGCTTCAGAGCGGAAGCACGGCGTGTGCGCGGTGAGTTTGATCGGCAGATTTTCTTCTTCCACGATCTCATCACGCACCAGGTTGGTCAGCGGCACTTCCGCCGTCGGGATCAGTGCGTAGTTGCTGCTGCCCGCTTCTTCACCCAAAGGCTTGGTGTGGAACAAGTCTTCACCAAACTTAGGTAATTGGCCCGTACCAAACAGCGTCTCATGGTTGACCAGATACGGCACGTAGGTTTCCAGATAACCGTGCTGTTGAGTGTGCAGATCAATCATGAACTGGCTGAGCGCACGATGCAGGCGAGCGATCTGCCCCTGCATCACGATGAAACGTGAACCGGTCAGTTTCACTGCAGCGGCAAAATCCAGCCCTTTAACGGCTTCACCCAGCTCAACGTGGTCTTTTACCGGGAAATCGAACTGGCGCGGCTGGCCCCAGCGGCTGACTTCCTGATTCTCGCTATCGTCTTTACCCAGCGGCACTTCATCGACCGGCAGGTTAGGCAGCGAGAGGGCAAAATCGCGGATGGTGTTTTGCAGTGTATCCAGCTCAACCTTCGCCGCATCCAGGCGTTCGCCTAGCACGTTCACTTCCTGACGCAGTGGCTCGATGTCTTCCCCACGCGCTTTGGCCTGACCGATGGATTTGGATCGGGAGTTACGCTCTGCCTGCAGATTTTCAGTTTCTACCTGCAGTACTTTACGACGCTCTTCGAGCGAACGCAGCGTTTCCACATCCAGTTTGAATCCTCGGCGTGCCAGTTTTTCAGCGACTGCGTCTGGCTCATTACGCAGCAGATTGGGATCGAGCATGCTTATCCTGTGTAATTAAGGTTGGTTGAACGAATGAAGGGATGCATCCCACTGGAATGCATTGAAATACTTGCTCACCTTACCGTAAGGCGTTTATCAGCGGTAGCGTTTTATCGGGCTATTTTGATCCTGTTCAGCCAACCAGGCGAGTTTTTCGCCGATTTTCCCTTCAAGCCCCCGATTGGTGGGTTGATAGTAGCGCGTTTGCGCCATTTCAGGTGGGAAGAACACCTCTCCGGCAGCGTAAGCATTGGGTTCGTCATGTGCATAACGATACTCTTTGCCCAGCCCCATCTCTTTCATTAATTTGGTGGGCGCATTGCGCAGGTGCTCTGGCACATCATAATCCGGGAATTCTCGTGCGTCGCGCATGGCCGCCTTGAACGCCGTGTAAACCGCATTACTTTTGGGCGCGCAGGCCAGATAGACGATCGCCTGTGCGATGGCGCGCTCACCTTCTGCAGGCCCGACGCGAGTGAAACAGTCCCAAGCCGAAATAGCCACCTGCATACCGCGTGGATCGGCGTTGCCCACATCTTCCGAAGCGATCGCCAGTAAACGGCGTGCAACATACAGCGGATCACCCCCGGCCGTGATGATGCGGGCATACCAGTAGAGAGCGGCATCTGGCGCCGAACCGCGCACGGATTTATGCAGCGCCGAAATCAGATCGTAGAAACGATCGCCTTTATTATCAAAACGCGCCGCCCTTTCTCCCGAGACTTCATTCAGCAGCTGTGGCGTCAGCTCACGCTGACCTTGCGCGTTGCTCTCTGCCATATCCGCCATCATTTCCAGCGTATTCAGCGCACGACGTGCATCGCCGTTAACCAACTCAGCAATCATGCGCCGGGTGTTTTCTGGGAGCAGAATGTCGCTGTTACCGTAACCCCGCGCACTATCCTCCATCGCCTGGGTGAGCACCTGTTCAATATCTTCCGTGGTGAGCGATTTCAGCAGATAGACACGAGCACGCGATAGCAGTGCCGAGTTGAGTTCAAACGATGGATTCTCGGTGGTCGCACCGATAAAGGTAATGGTGCCATCTTCAATATGGGGCAGGAATGCATCCTGCTGGCTTTTATTAAAACGATGAACCTCATCCACAAACAGGATGGTACGGCGGCCCAGTTGACGATTCTGCCGCGCGCGCTCGATGGCTTCACGGATCTCTTTCACGCCGGATGTCACGGCAGAAATTCGCTCGACATCCGCCTTGCCATAGTGCGCAATGATCTCTGCCAGTGTTGTTTTCCCTGTTCCTGGCGGCCCCCACAAAATCATTGAGTGCAAATGCCCGGCTTCAATCGCGCGCGGCAGCGGTTTACCCGCCGCCAGCAGATGCTGTTGCCCGATATACTGCTGCAATGTGCCTGGCCGCATACGCGCGGCCAGCGGCTGGAACTCATTTGAAGAGGCGAAATCCAGGGACAGGTTACTCACCGCGACCTCACTGACGTTGATCGTCCACCGTTACCCCTTTTGGCGGTGTAAAGGTGAACTTATCTGGGCTAATCGCACCGTTTTTCTGGCTCTTCAGCTGATAATCACTGTGTTGACCATCTTGCTCAATCGCACTGAATTTGTTGATGGTGCCGGATGCAGAGACGTTGATGGTGAATTGCTTCAGGTTGCCATCGCTGCTTTTTGGCGTCAGTTCAAAATTATCACCCTGCTGCTTGATGTTGTACTGCTGCCAGTCGCTTGGCTGATTTCGGGCAATCAGCATGAATGGCGTATTGCTGGTGGCGTTCTGCAGCAGGCTAACGCTGGCTTGCTCGACGAACGGATTATAGAACCACAGGTTTTTACCGTCGGAGATAATCACGCTTTCGTCTGGCGCGGTCATATGCCAGTTGAATAAGCTTGGGCGTTTAACCCACAGCTCACCTTCACCATCCTGTACATTTGCACCGCTGCCATCTGTCACTTTCTGGCTAAAGCTGGCATGGAAGCTGTTCACTTTGTTCAGACGCTGCTGCAAATCGCTCGACGCATCCGCCAATACCGACGAAGAAACAAAACCGGCCAGCAGGCCGCAGGCAATAACGCGTAATTTCATCTGATTCGATTCCTTATTCATGGTTTCCCGACACTTACTGCATTAAACGTAGTTGCCGCTCTGTCTGTTCGACAGAAGAAAAAGCCGAAAGCTCCCAACGATATGGGGATCGTTCTGCAGATAAACAACGGGCCAGTGTTAACTGGCCCAGAAGTAAGTCATGGCGTGCGCTAGATTACATCTCATGCGGCGGCGGTGATAGCACCTCGCGGTTACCATTATGGCCCGGTTCAGAGACAATACCCTGCGCTTCCATCTGTTCAATGATGCGCGCTGCACGGTTGTAACCAATACGGAACTGACGCTGAACCCCGGAGATAGAGGCGCGACGTTTCTCGACCACAAATGAGACCGCCTGATCGAACAGCGGATCAAGCTCTTCATCACCATCAAGACCGCCCGCTGTGCTCTCGCTCTCTTCACCCGCGGTAATGCTGTCGATGTATTGCGGACGTCCACGTGCTTTCCAGTCCTGCACCACCGCATGCACTTCCTGATCGCGCACGAAGGCACCGTGGACACGCACCGGCATTGAGGAGTTAGGCGGCATGTACAGCATGTCACCCATCCCCAGCAGTGATTCCGCGCCGCCTTGATCAAGAATGGTACGTGAGTCAATTTTACTGGACACCGTAAAGGCGATACGCGTTGGGATGTTGGCTTTGATCAAGCCGGTAATCACATCCACCGACGGACGCTGGGTTGCCAGCACCAGGTGAATACCCGCCGCACGCGCTTTCTGTGCCAGGCGAGCAATCAACTCTTCAACTTTCTTGCCCACCGCCATCATCAGATCGGCGAATTCATCGACCAACACCACGATATACGGCAGTTTTTCCAGCACTGGCGGCGTAGTGTCCATGCTGTCACCCGGCTTCCAGAACGGGTCTGGAATTGGACGCCCCATGGCAGCAGCCTGCTCAATTTTCTCGTTGTAACCGGCAAGATTACGCACGCCCAGCGCAGACATCAGTTTATAGCGGCGTTCCATCTCACCCACACTCCAGCGCAGCGCGTTCGCTGCATCTTTCATGTCGGTGACCACCTCAGTCAGCAAATGCGGAATGCCTTCGTAGACGGAGAGCTCCAGCATTTTCGGGTCGATCATGATAAAGCGCACTTCTTCTGGTGTGGCTTTATACAGCATGCTGATGATCATGGTGTTCACACCAACCGACTTACCGGAACCGGTCGTACCGGCAACCAGCAGATGCGGCATCTTCGCCAGATCGGCCACCACCGGCTGGCCCGAAATGTCTTTACCCAGCACCACTGACAACGGTGACGGGTTATCACGGAACTTGTCGCAATCCAGCACTTCGCGCAGATACACGGTTTGGCGATGTTTGTTCGGTAATTCCAGGCCGACGTAAGGTTTGCCTGGAATCACTTCCACCACACGCACCGCGACGGCAGAGAGCGAACGGGCCAAATCGCGCGACAGGTTAGAGATACGCGCGGCTTTCACGCCAGGAGCAAGATCCAGCTCAAAGCGGGTGATAACCGGGCCAGGCGAGATGCCCACCACCTCAGCCTTCACACGATAATCGGCCAGACGCGCTTCAACCAGACGTGCTGTCTGCTCAAGCGCGAACATATCCACCGGTTCCTCTTCCGAAGGCGGAGAGGTCAGCAAATCAAGCGTCGGCAGCGGCGTAGAAGGCTTTTCCAGCGGACGTTCATGACGAACCAGGAACGGATGGAACAGGCTATCTTGCGCAGGTGCGACCGGTTGAGGCGCTTCTGCTGGCGCAGCATAGCTTTCGGTCTCGGGCGATGACCATGGGCTATTGTGCTCATTCAGCGATGGCATGGCTTCCGGCTGGGGTGCTGCAGGTTGTTGCCACTGCGCAGGTGCTTCAGATTGCGGTGCGGCAGGCTGCTGCCACTGCGCAGGCGCTTCAGGTTGCCGTGCGACAGGCTGCTGCCATTGCGCAGGCGCTTCCGGCTCAGGCGTGGCAGCGATGGTAAACAATGGCTCGCTTGGGCCGTCATCGACCAAATCTTTCATTGGCGAAAAATCAAAGGCTGATGAAGTATCAAGGTTAAATACTGGGCCTTCATTGGTTTTTGATTGCTGATAGCGTTGTTGCTGCTGAGCGGCAAACTGATTAGCCAACTGCGCCTGATGTAAAGCCTCTTCATCTTCTTCGACTTGATGCTGTCCGGTCTCTGCATAACGCTGCTGTTGCTGAGACGCAAACGCTTCACGCAGTTGGGCTTCCTGCAACGCGGCATCCTCTTCATAATCCTGTAACGGTTCATGATAGGTCGCGGTCATTTCAGGCAGTTGCTGTTCGGCTTCTTCTCGCGCTTTGTCTTCCGCCATACGCTGTGACGGCAACTTAATGCCGTAAGAAGCCAGTTCACGACGTGTTGGCAGTTTAACTTTGTTCGGACGCGGCAATTCAGGGCCAATACCCTGCTTCACCTGCGGGTTGTAATCGCGCTCCGGCACCACATCGAAAGCGGGTGTATACGCAGAAGCCGTTTTCGCTGCAGCTGCCCCCACTGCTGCGGCTGCCGCAGTGTTCAGAGAAGCAGATGATTGAGCGGCATCCTGCCAGTTCCCCATGCGTGGCCCTTCATCGTCATCAACGGGTGAAAACGCTGAAGGTGCAGGTTCGCCCGGAACTTCAAAGCGATACAGAGGCGGTGCGGGTTGAATAACCGGTTCAGGCGCAGGCGGTACCGCAACAGGTGCTTCTGCCGCTCGCACTTCCGGGGCATGAACAACAGGTGCCGCTTCGGCTGGTGCATTGAACACGGGGGAAGGCACAACTGGCGCCTGGTGTGCTGCTTCGGCGGTCACAGCAATGGCTGCAGCTGTCGCGGCACTGGCTTTGGCTAGCAGAGGATCATCCGGCAGTTGTTCGGCGATAGGCTCAGCCACCTTACGCGGCTTAGCCAGTAGAACGTCATCATCGTCATCATGCGATTGCGCAGCACGCAGTTGAGGCGCAGCATGTTCGGCATGCTCTTCCTCTTCTTCGTACTCATCTTCTTCCTGCCAGGGTTCGTCATGACGAGAGCGGTTGCTGGCGAAGGTCAGCACGCCCATCACCACGCTCCCGATTTTTTCGGCGATCGTCAGCCACGACCAGCCTGTGTACAGGGTTATGCCTGCCGCCCAGACACAGATCAGTGTCAACGTACCGCCCGCAGAACTGAACCAGGGAGCCATGGCATTGCTGACGAGGCTGCCAATCACACCGCCCGAAGCAAAGTACCAGATGTCATCGACGTTCAGCGCGGCCAAACCGCAAGTGGTCACCACCAGCGCCAGTACGCCAATCAGGCGTAAGCCCACCGCAAAGTAATCGATGTAATCCTGGCGATCGCGCTGACGGAATGTAATCCAGCACAAACCAATGATGACCGAAGGTATGGCATACGCCATCACGCCGAAAATGAATAAGAGCGTATCCGCCAGCCATGCGCCGACACTACCACCCAAATTATGGATCGGTTCATGCCAGGCGGTCTGAGACCAGCTGGGATCGGAAGGGTTGAAGCTAACCAGCGACACCATCAAATAGATGGCGAACAGGGCCACAAGGATGAGCAACGCTTCCAGCAGCCTGCGTCCACTGCTCAGCGGTTGTAACGAAACGTCTTTATCTTCTGTATATTCCTGGCTCAAGAGAACTCTCCAGGTGCCTGTAAATTAAGAAGGCAACAGCGCCGGGCAAGCCCGACGCTGGTCCTGTATGAATTCACAGGAGTGTACCGAATTCCTGCAAGTTTTGCACCTGCCCTGCATTACCGGGTTTTGATCACCAGACGATTGCTCTGTTTGACCTCTTCCATCACCACGTAAGTACGGGTGTCGTTAACGCCCGGCAGGCGCAGCAAGGTTTCACCCAAAAGCTTACGGTAGGCGGACATGTCCGGTACACGGGTTTTCAACAGGTAGTCAAAGTCACCGGAAACGAGGTGACACTCTTGAGTTTCCTCAAGTTTTTGCACAGCGGCGTTAAATTGTTCAAACACATCTGGCGCACCACGATTCAGAGTAATCTCAACGAATACCAGCAGAGAAGCATCCAGATAATGTGGGTTCAGTTGTGCGGTGTAACCCAAAATGAAGCCCTGACGTTCCAGGCGACGCACACGCTCAAGACACGGCGTAGGTGATAAGCCAACACGTTTTGAAAGCTCAACATTGGAAATACGACCGTCTTTCTGCAATTCATTCAGAATGTTTCTGTCGATACGATCCAGGTCTTTACCGGGGCGTTTCTTATTGTCTACCATTATTATTGTCTCTCTTAATTCCTTCCCTTTACCTGCCACACCCTGAAAACGCTCATTGTTCAGGGCCTTACTGAAGTGAAGACGATAAGTCTGTGCAGTAACGCTTCCATCCGTATGACGCATGTTGTCTGTCCACATCATGCGTCATTACCAATGTCAGACTGAGTTTATCCGGCAAAAACGTACAAAACAGAAATGAAATTCTGTTTTGAATCGCTAAATATTCTCCGCTTCTGGTAATGTTTTCGCAAAACAGCAGGCGATTGTCAAAGTAAAACATCCAAATTCAGTACAAGATGCCAGATAGAGTTCTGGGTTGCTGTTTTTAAATGAGAATTTTTATGCTGCTGCACCAGAATTTGCCGAGCATTGCCCCCTTTTGGCGCAATCGACGTGCAGAATTTGCACTCATCGACTACGCCGCTTGCAGCGATTGTTATCAAAATTGCTGAAACCTTTTTTTGCTGCGCTAATTTCCCTACAATCAAAAACTATGTTGTCGCAAAAAACTGAGGAACGCATGAGTACGGCCAAACACAGTAAGCTGCTCATTTTAGGCTCCGGCCCTGCCGGATATACTGCGGCAGTCTATGCCGCCCGCGCTAACCTGAATCCGGTTTTGATTACCGGGCTGGAAAAAGGCGGTCAGCTCACCACCACAACTGAAGTGGAGAATTGGCCAGGCGATCCGAACGATCTGACAGGCCCGGCGTTGATGGAACGTATGCAAGAGCATGCCGAGAAATTCAACACCGAAATTATTTTCGACCATATTCATACGGTAGATTTGCAGAATCGCCCGTTCCGTTTAACGGGGGACAGTGGCGAATACACCGCTGACGCGCTGATCATTGCTACTGGCGCCTCCGCACGATATCTCGGCCTGCCCTCTGAAGAAGCGTTCAAAGGCAAAGGCGTTTCCGCCTGTGCGACCTGTGACGGTTTCTTTTATCGCAATCAAGAAGTCGCGGTGATTGGTGGCGGTAATACCGCGGTGGAAGAGGCCCTTTACCTGGCAAATATCGCGGCGAAAGTCCATTTGATTCACCGTCGTGATAGCTTCCGTGCGGAAAAAATCCTGATCGATCGTCTGATGGATAAAGTGCGCAACGGCAACATCGTACTGCACACCGATCGCACACTGGAAGAAGTGGTCGGCGATCAGATGGGTGTCACCGGTGTGAAACTGCTTTCCACCAAAGGTGAAGAGCCGGAAACGCTGGATGTTGCCGGGCTGTTTGTGGCGATTGGTCATAGCCCGAATACCGCCATTTTCGACGGCCAGCTGGCGCTGGAAAACGGCTATATCAAAGTGCAGTCCGGTCTGCAGGGCAATGCGACCCAGACCAGCATTCCTGGCGTGTTTGCGGCGGGAGACGTGATGGATCATATTTATCGCCAGGCGATCACCTCTGCCGGTACCGGCTGTATGGCGGCGCTGGATGCAGAACGCTATCTGGATGGGCTTGTTAAAACCGATCTGTAACTTGTTAATAAGCTGATCATAATTGCTAAGAGGCGACCTGTTTAGGTCGCCTTTTTTATTGCCTGCATGCTAAAGTTCATGCGCTTACTATTTCCGGATACTTTATCCGGTTTTGCCTCTCTCCATCAGTGATCAAACGGCTTCGCATGGAAAAATCACGGCAGCAACATCTTCTTCGCTGGCTCCGCCAGCAACGTCTTCATGGCGCACGAAGTTTACGTGCCGCATCGCTATTCGGTTTTGCCGGTGCACTGGTGATTATTGCTCAAGCCTGGTTGCTGGCCTCGCTGCTGCAGAATCTTATTGTCGCCCAACAACCGCGCGGTGCCCTGCTGACTGATTTCATCCTGCTGCTGTTGTGCTTTGCTCTTCGCGCGGGTCTGCACTATGCACGAGAAATGGCAGGTTACCGTGCTGGCGTTGCCATCCGTCGTGCTCTGCGCCAACAGGTGCTGGATAAGCTGAACAATCTCGGTCCGGCCTGGGTTCAGGGCAAACCGGCGGGAAGCTGGGCAACGCTACTGCTTGAGCAAATTGAAGAGATGCAGGAGTATTACGCGCGATATTTGCCTCAAATGTCGCTGGCCGTTTTTATTCCCTTCGCCATCCTGATAGCCATCTTCCCGATTAACTGGGCGGCAGGATTGATCCTGCTCGCGACCGCACCGCTGATTCCGATTTTCATGGCGATGGTCGGCATGGGTGCCGCCGATGCAAACCGTCGCAACTTCCTCGCACTGGCGCGTCTGAGCGGCGATTTTTATGACCGCCTGCGCGGGCGTGAAACCTTGCGCCTGTTCTACAGGGCTGCCGCTGAACAGCAGGCGATTGCTGAAAGCACTACCGATTTTCGTCAGCGCACCATGGAAGTGCTGCGCCTTGCGTTTCTCTCTTCCGCAGTGCTGGAATTCTTTGCCTCACTGGCGATTGCCGTGGTCGCGGTCTATTTTGGCTTCTCCTATCTTGGCGAACTCAATTTCGGCCATTACGGCACTGGCGTGACCTTGTTCGCCGGATTCCTCGCGCTGATACTGGCGCCTGAGTTTTTCCAGCCGCTGCGCGATCTGGGTACTTTTTACCACGCCAAAGCGCAAGCCGTTGGGGGCGCCGATGCACTGGATCGTTTTCTTAACGAAAGTCCGGAAATCCCACCATCCGCCTCCAGCCTGTCAGTCGCTTTCGATACCCCTTTAAGCCTTGAAGCACGGGATTTGGTGGTGATGACAGCCAAAGGTGAAGCGTTGTCGCAGCCGCTGAATTTTACGCTTAAAGCGGGTCAACGCGTAGCGCTGGTGGGTCAAAGTGGAGCGGGTAAATCAGCACTGATGAATGTGTTGCTCGGTTTTCTGCCCTATCAGGGATCGCTGCGGGTTAATGGACATGAACTGCGGGATATCAGCCGTGAGAACTGGCAGCAGCATTTGGCGTGGGTCGGTCAGAATCCCCATTTGCCTGCGCCCACACTGCGCGAAAACCTGCAGCTCAACAGCAGCATTGATGAAGCAATACTGCGCAGCGTTTTACAACAGGCGGGCGTGGATGAATTTCTCGCCCGTTTACCGCAGGGTCTCGATACGCCGCTCGGGGATGGCGGTATGGGCCTGTCTGTCGGCCAGGCGCAGCGCGTCGCAGTTGCGCGTGCGCTGTTGAAACCTGCGCAACTCCTGCTGCTGGATGAGCCCGGTTCAGGGCTTGATAGCCAAAGCGAACAGCATGTGTTGCGCGCATTAAACCAGGCAGCCACACAGCAAACCACTCTCATGATCACCCACCAACTTCACGATCTTGCCAGTTGGGATGAAGTTTGGGTGATGCAATCCGGGCAACTGATACAGCAGGGACACTGGCAGCAGTTGGTGGCTCAGGATGGGCCGTTGCGCGCCATGGTGCAGCACCGCCAGCAGGAGATTGTCTGATGAATTCATTATTGCCGTTTCTGCGCCTGTTTCGTCGTCATCCCTGGCGTTTAGGCCTGGGCATCATTTTAGCTATTGCGACTTTGCTCGCCAGCATCGGCTTACTTACCCTATCTGGCTGGTTCCTGGCGGCCTCTTCGCTAGCGGGTGTCGCTGGCCTGTACAGTTTTAACTATATGTTGCCCGCAGCAGGGGTGCGTGGCGCGGCCATCACTCGCACAGCTTCGCGTTATTTTGAGCGCTTAGTCAGCCACGATGCGACCTTTAGGGTATTGCAGCATTTGCGTGTGTTCACCTTTAGCAAGCTGATCGCGCTGGCACCTGAACAACTGGCGCGGTTCAGACAGGGCGAACTGCTGAACCGCTTTGTCAGTGATGTCGACACGTTAGACCATCTCTATCTGCGTGTGATTTCACCACTGGTCGGTGCCGCGGTGGTGATTATAGTCGTCACTTGCGGTCTGGCGATGTTAGATGTGCCACTGGCGCTGCTGTTGGGCGGGATGATGTTGCTGACGCTTTTGCTCATGCCGCCGCTGTTCTGGCGATTAGGCATTTCAGCCGGGCATCGCATCGCTCAGCATCAAGCCAGCTGGCGTTTGCAACTGACGCAATGGGTAACAGGACTCGCTGAATTGCAAATTTATGGCGCAGCGGCGTTGTGGCGTCACAAACTGGATACCGAAGAATTCAGCTGGCAGCTGGCGCAGCGGCGTCAGCATAGCCTGCAAGCGCTGGCGCAAAGCCTGTTACTGCTCATCAGCGGCTTAACCGTGGTCTTGCTACTGTGGATTTCAGCGTCGGGCGTGGGCGGCGATAGTGCTCCAGGCGCATTCATCGCGCTCTTCGTGTTCTGCGGCCTGGCGGCTTTTGAAGCGCTGGCACCGGTAGCGGGCGCCTTTTTGCCGCTGTCGCAGGTTACTGGCGCGGCACAGCGCGTTAGGGAGATCATTGAGCAAGAGCCTCTTATTCGTTTTCCCTCTTCGACTGCACCTTCTGATTCGGGCATCAGCCTGACGCTGGAAAATATCACTTTCAGCTATCCACAGCGCCCGGAATCGGTACTTAACCACTTCTCACTTGCGCTGCGAACCGGCGAGCATCTGGCACTGCTCGGCCCCACCGGCTGCGGTAAATCCAGTTTGCTGGCGTTGATCACCCGTGGCTGGCAGGCGCAGCAGGGTGAGATTCGACTGAATAACATTCCCCTTGCCGAATGGGATGAGGCCAGCCTGCGTCAACGTATCAGCGTGGTCACGCAGCGCGTGCATCTGTTTAGTCAGACGTTACGCGATAATTTACTGCTGGCACACCCTGCCGCCAGTGATGAACAACTGAATGCAGCACTGCATCAGGTTGGACTCACCCATTTGGCGGAACATGATGAAGGGCTCAATGCATGGATGGGTGAAGGTGGCCGCCCGCTGTCGGGAGGCGAACTGCGTCGCCTGGCCATTGCACGCGCCCTGTTGCACAACGGCGATCTATGGTTGCTTGATGAGCCCACCGAAGGCCTGGACGCCACTACCGAACAGCAGATATTGACGCTGTTGCGCCAGGTCAGTCAGGGTAAGACGGTGATCATGGTGACCCATCGCCTCAGCGGCCTGGCAACAATGGATCGTATTTGCGTGATGGACCAGGGACAGATTATTGAGTCGGGCACGCATGACGAATTAATCTCAAAAGCAGGACGCTATTGGCGTTTCCACCAGCGCTTTGCGCTATAGTCTTAGCGAGCAGCCCGAAGGGTAATTGACGCAATGAGACTGGTACAACTTTCACGGGATTCATTAAATTTTCCTCCGCCGGAGATGGCGCTGCGCGAGCCGAATGGATTATTGGCGATGGGCGGCGACCTCTCCCCTGCCCGACTGATGAACGCCTATCAGCGCGGCATTTTCCCCTGGTTTTCGCCCGGCGATCCGATTCTATGGTGGTCGCCCGATCCGCGTGCCGTGATGCTTCCTGAATCTTTTCATCTCAGCCGCAGCATGGCGCGTTTTCATCGCCGTTCACCTTTTCGCGTTACCATGAATCATGCTTTCCCGCAGGTACTGGAAGGCTGTGCCAGCGGCAGACAAGAAGGCACCTGGATTACCTTTGAGGTGAAACGCGCCTGGCTGCGTTTGTACGAGCTGGGTCACGCGCATTCGATTGAAGTCTGGAATGATAATCGGCTGGTAGGCGGCATGTATGGTCTGGCGCTTGGGCAGATTTTTTGTGGCGAGTCGATGTTTAGCCGCCAGGAAAATGCGTCAAAAACTGCGCTGTGGGTGTTCTCTCAGCATTTTCTCGCTCATCAGGGACGCTTGATTGATTGCCAGGTGCTTAACCCACATACGGCTTCGTTGGGCGCCGTTGAAATCCCGCGTGTCGATTATTTACAGTACGTGCAAACACTGGCGTGGCAGCCTGTTTTAAGCGGTTGCTGGCAAACACAAACCCTTTTTTGACCCTGCTCGCAGATGTTTTGCACACAATTCCCGACAAAAGTGATACAATAAGCGAGTTTGGTATGTCGTCCGCGCTTCGCTGTGGCGAGCCGGAATTGCTAGGTTGGGAATCTCATCCATTTCCCGAAGCTGTTACCGTTGTGCACTTGATGCCAATTGCGACAACTTCTTAGCCCGCTAATCCCCCGCAGACGTCAATAAAAACACCCGAATTTTTCCGTAATGCACGCGCAATGGCGCGACGCACGGCGAAGCGTTGGCAAAATCGCCAACGGTTCTTTACATAAATCATGGAATTCGGCATTATCTTGCCGGTTCAACAGTTTGGTAGTTCACCCCAGAGGATTCGATGGCCAAAGAAGACAATATTGAAATGCAAGGTACCGTACTGGATACGTTACCTAACACCATGTTCCGCGTAGAACTTGAAAACGGGCACGTGGTTACCGCTCATATCTCCGGTAAAATGCGCAAAAACTATATCCGCATCCTGACGGGCGACAAAGTGACTGTCGAGTTGACCCCGTACGACCTGAGCAAAGGCCGCATTGTCTTCCGTAGTCGCTAAGTTGTTGTCCACATCTCGCGTTTGTGGCAATTAACTGAGCGCGAAAAAAAAGGCCGGATTTTCATCCGGCCTTTTCTTATCTGCAACTCAGCACATCAGTGCACAGTCCCTTCGGTTTTCCGTTTTTCCGCACTCAGGAAATGGTAGGTCAGCTGGTTTTTTCTTTATCCAGCGCCACCGAGACTGAACCGCCATCCACTAATGAACCAAACAGCAGTTCGTTAGCCAGTGGTTTCTTCAGATTCTCCTGCACGGCACGTGCCATTGGACGGGCACCCATCGCTTTGTCGTAACCTTTATCCGCCAGCCAGTCACGAGCATCATCACTGACTTCCAGCGAGACGCCTTTTGCATCCAGTTGCGCTTGCAACTCGACGATGAACTTATCCACCACCTGATGGATCACCGCGGTATCCAGATGACGGAACCAGATAATGTTATCCAGACGGTTACGGAACTCAGGCGTAAAGATCTTTTTGATCTCTTCCATCGCGTCGGTGCTGTTGTCCTGCTGAATCAAACCAATCGACTTACGCTCAGTTTCGCGAACACCGGCGTTGGTGGTCATCACCAGCACCACATTGCGGAAGTCCGCTTTGCGGCCGTTGTTATCGGTCAGCATGCCGTTATCCATCACCTGCAGCAGCAGGTTAAAGACATCCGGGTGCGCTTTCTCGATTTCATCCAGCAGCACCACCGCATGCGGATGCTTAATCACCGCATCGGTGAGCAAACCACCCTGATCGAAACCAACATATCCCGGAGGTGCACCGATCAAACGGCTAACGGTGTGGCGCTCCATATACTCGGACATATCGAAACGCAGCAGCTCAATCCCCAGGGCCTTCGCCAGCTGAACCGTCACCTCGGTTTTACCGACGCCGGTTGGACCAGCAAACAGGAATGACCCCACGGGTTTACGATCCTGACCGAGACCGGCACGGCTCATCTTGATCGCTTCAGTCAGTGCTTCAATCGCGTTATCCTGGCCAAACACCAGCATTTTCAGACGGTCGCCGAGATTTTTCAGCGTGTCGCGATCGGTGGCTGATACACTTTGCTCTGGGATACGCGCAATACGTGCCACCACAGATTCAATATCAGATACGTTGACCGTTTTCTTACGCTTACTCACCGGCACCAGGCGCGCACGCGCACCTGCTTCATCTATCACGTCAATCGCCTTATCCGGCAGATGACGATCGTTGATGTATTTCACCGCCAGTTCCACAGCTGCACGCACTGCCTTCGCGGTATAACGCACATCATGGTGAGCTTCATACTTCGGTTTCAGACCGTTAAGAATCTGCACGGTTTCTTCGACAGAAGGTTCGGTAATGTCGATCTTCTGGAAACGACGCGCCAGCGCACGGTCCTTCTCAAAGATGTTGCTGAACTCCTGATAGGTGGTTGAACCCATCACGCGGATTTTTCCGCTGGAGAGCAACGGTTTGATCAGGTTAGCGGCATCCACCTGTCCACCGGAAGCGGCACCCGCACCAATAATGGTGTGAATTTCATCAATAAACAGGATGCTACTGGTGTCTTGTTCCAGCTGTTTGAGCAGCGCTTTGAAACGTTTTTCAAAATCACCACGGTACTTGGTACCCGCAAGCAGCGAACCGATATCCAGCGAGTAGATGGTGCAATCTTTCATCACTTCCGGAACATCGCCCTGCACAATGCGCCAGGCCAGCCCTTCCGCAATCGCGGTTTTACCCACGCCAGATTCACCCACCAGCAGCGGGTTATTCTTACGGCGACGGCACAATACCTGAATGGCACGCTCCAGCTCTTTATCGCGGCCGATCAGCGGGTCGATTCCGCCGACACGAGCAAGCTGATTAAGATTGGTGGTGAAGTTTTCCATACGTTCCTCCCCGCCTGCTTGCTCTTCGTTAACCGGATTCTCCGCATTGTTCTGCGGCTGGCCCGGCTCATCTTTACGCGTACCATGGGAGATGAAGTTCACCACATCGAGGCGGCTGACTTCGTGTTTGCGCAGCAGGTAAGCCGCTTGAGACTCCTGCTCGCTGAAAATGGCGACCAGCACGTTCGCGCCTGCCACTTCGCTGCGACCGGATGACTGGACATGGAATACCGCACGTTGCAACACGCGCTGGAAGCTGAGCGTTGGTTGAGTATCACGCTCCTCTTCACTGGCTGGCAGCACCGGCGTGGTTTGTTCGATGAAGGCTTCGAGTTCCTGTCGCAGAGCCACGATATCCACCGTACAGGCTTCCAGTGCCTCTCTGGCCGACGGGTTGCTAAGCAATGCCAGCAACAGATGCTCGACGGTCATAAATTCATGACGGTGCTCGCGCGCTCTGGCGAAAGCCATGTTTAAACTGAGTTCCAGTTCTTGATTGAGCATTTGGCACCTCCCCCAATTATCGCTCTGACGACCTTTCCCCTATATGGAGACGGGCTCAGGCTTTTTCCAGCGTACACAGCAACGGATGTTCATTCTCTCGTGCGTAATTGTTCACCTGGGCGACTTTGGTTTCCGCCACTTCTGCAGTGAATACACCACAAATCGCCTTTCCGTGGTAGTGAACTTTCAACATCAGTTGCGTTGCACGTTCAACATCATAAGAAAAGAACTTTTGCAGAACGTCAATAACAAATTCCATAGGTGTATAATCGTCATTATTCAGAATGACTTTATACATCGAAGGCGGCTTTAACCCTTCGCGCACTTTATCTTCGGCTAGATGTTCAAAATTAAGCCAGTCGTTTGTGTTTGCCATAATGTTCCGTCGAAATTCTGCGTTACGATTGCGCGCATTTCTGCGCCCATTCCTAAGTTTAACATGTCTGTCAAGCCACCTTTCCCTTAAGAAAAAACGGCCCTAAAAGCCCATGCGCGACCTGTATCACAAAATTTGCAATAGCGTTAACTGCCTCAAATTTTGATGAATTTCTCCCTGTGCGCCAGGGCCGTTTGCTTGACGATAAGGACCGTTTCTCTACATTCTACTTACACAAGCTGATTGAGTTTTAAACAAAATCGACTCACAGCTTCAATGACCTCACCTACTGTTCAAAATGTCTTGCGAGGGAAGTAAAAGCATGGAGACGGGTACTGTTAAATGGTTCAACAACGCCAAGGGCTTCGGCTTTATCTGTCCGATTGGCGGCGGCGACGATATCTTCGCACACTACTCCACGATTCAGATGGAGGGATACAGAACGCTGAAGGCCGGCCAGCAGGTTCAGTTCGATGTCCATGAAGGGCCAAAAGGCAATCACGCCAGCTTGATTGTGCCCTGTGAAGTCACGCAAGTCGCCTGACGCGCGCCTCTTCATTCATTCTGACCACTCCCGAAAAAAAATGCCAGCCGCAGACGCTGGCATTTTTCTTTTGCGGATTTTCCCGCCCCTCAATCTGCACGTCCGCGAGCTAACCACATCACGCGAGCAAACAGCTGATCCAGTAACGAGGGAATCGCCTGCGGCCCACGCTCTGCTGCCGCCATGGCTACCGCAATCGCCAATTCGGGTTTCGAGCTGTGATGAATCGCTTTAGTAATAATACGCCGCGCATTCATCGGCACGTTTAACGGCAGGTGCGCCATGTCGTGATAAACGTCGCTGAACCCCTGCTTATAGAGAAAATGTTCTATATCCGGAGCCGGGAACTGCGTCAGATGATCGTCTTGCTGCTCATGCTCCTGCAGTTGGCTCCGTGCGCTGGCTGCATACTTATTGCCCGCTTCGTCGCCGTCAGTCAATACATGCCAGGCAATGCCCATGCGTCTGGCAAACTTCAACAGCGGCTTAAGACCAGACTGCGCAAATTCGATGACTTTGACCCCTTCGGCCGCAAAATGGTAACCGCGCTGCCGTGCCAGTTCATTGATGATCCACACTTCCGTCTCCCCCTCCACCAGCAACCAGCAGCGGGCAAAGAGTGCCGAGGGGCGATTCACGCGGATATGAAAGCCAATACGGCGGCTCTCCTCAGCGCTCAATCCTTCAGGACCAATCCGCCATGCCGCAACGCGTGTAGGTTCACGCACCAGGCGACAAATATTCTCTAACGGCACCTGAGATAACAGCTCCCCCGAATTGGTGGTGGTGATTTTTTGCAGCGGCATTAAATCCAGCAGATTCCACGCCACTGACAGCATAATTGGATGCAGTCGCGTTTCCGGATCCTCCACCAGCAACAATGGATGAGCGCCCGGCGGCAGCGCTTCATTGCCGTGCGCCTGAATCAGTAAAGAGAACATGCGCAATAAAATGACCTGCCGACTGCGTGATTCCGTTCCCGCAATCAGGTGGTTAAGCTTGTCAAGTGAACGCCAGCCTTGCGAACCATCGCGTAATTCAGGTGCGACACGCGTCGCGCTGACCCCCGGTTGCTGCACAAGGAAGTAGTGCTCCAGCAATTGCTGCATGGTGTGCAAGCCCTGACGCAGTAAATCGTCGCTCAGATTCTGCGGCTGCACCACCAAATCCCGGGTTAATTTCTCGACTTCCTGTGACAATTCACTCAGCGTCGTGGCCCGGCGGTCCGCATCGGTGCTGCTGTGCCGGCCACGCCGGCCAAAGCGCGCATCGCGCAGTCTGAGCACGGGATAAAAGGCACGCAGATGGGCCAGCGCCGCTTCAGTGCCTTCCATCGCCAGCACATCGCCATTTTGGTCGATGAAGCGCCAGGTGGTTTTCACACCATGCTCGTTGCGGCGCGCACGGGTGCTGAAGCGGATAAAGCGCCCGATTTCATCGCGCTGCCAGAAAGGCTGGAACACTGCTTCGTCATCGCCCGCTTGTGCTCGAAAGCGGAACACCAGTTGCAGCTGGCGCAGGCGTGCTTCCAGATCGCCCGGTGGGAAGTGAAAATCATGTTCGGTAAACTGATAAGGTTCAGTCGCAGGCGCCAGTAATAATGTCAGCGCATCCAGCAAGCTGGATTTACCCCAGGCATTTTCACCAATCAGCAGATTGGTATCAGTAAGCGGCAACGACAGCCGATTGATGCCACGAAAACCGCGAATATCGATATGTTCCAGAAACATCATGCTATCCCTTGAGTGCTTTGCCTGAGCATGGTTCGCCTCGTTAAGTTGGTCAAGTTAATGCACGGGTAAAAGGTTTACACTTCAACTGTTTTCCGATAGCTTGCGGCCCTCTCCCACGGATGGAAACGCTCTATGTATGGCTTGATCATCATTCTGCTGCCACTGATTGCTGGCTATTTACTGCATGTGACCCGTGCCAATCTGCTGCGCGGCGTCGCCCGCATGCTGAGCGCACTGGTGTACATCATCCTGTTTTTTATGGGCACCAGTCTCGCTTTCCTCGATAACCTCAGCAGTAATCTGCTCACCATTTTTCATACCGCGTTGATCAGTATGCTGTGCATTATCGCCTGTTCTCTGCTGGCTTTCTGGCTACTGGAGAAGCGCGTGCCGTGGCATCACCCGCACAAGCAGCAAGCCCTGCCTTCACGTCTGCACATGGCGCTGGAATCCCTCAAGCTGTGCGGCTCGGTACTGGGCGGATTCCTGTTGGGATTAAGCCAGTGGTCAATTCTGCGCCACGCATCAACCATCAGTGAATATGCCCTGATGCTGATGTTGTTCCTGGTCGGCATTCAACTGCGCAGCAGCGGCATGACCTTGCGTCAAATTACGCTCAATCGTCGCGGCATGCTGGTAGCCGCGGTGTCGCTGTGCAGCGCCTTAATCGGCGGAATGCTGGCCGCATTATGGCTCGATTTGCCAATCAAAACCGGCCTGGCGCTTGCCAGTGGCTTCGGCTGGTACTCGCTGTCCGGTATTCTGATGACCGAATCCTTCGGCCCGGTTATCGGCAGCGCGGCCTTCTTTAACGACCTGCTGCGTGAGCTGATCACCATCATGTTAATTCCGCTACTGATCAGCCGTCAGCGCAGCATGACGCTGGGATTGAGTGGTGCCACCTCAATGGATTTCACCCTGCCGATTCTGCAACGCACTGGCGGCATGGAGATTGTTCCAGCGGCGATCGTGCACGGTTTTATCATGAGCTTATTAGCGCCGATTCTTATCGCGTTGTTCTCCGCCTGACCGCAGAGCGCATTTTTTCACGGCTGCGCGCCGTCTCCATCGTCTACGCTTTCTGACTGACACGTTTCCGCCATCGGGATGGATGGCAAAACACCAGAAAGGAGCGAACGATGAAGCAAACTGTGGCGGCACTGTTGGCCAAAACCCTGGAAAATGCGGGCGTAAAGCGCATTTGGGGCGTGACGGGCGATTCGCTCAACGGGCTGAGCGACAGCCTCAACCGCATGGGAACCATCGAATGGATGCCCACGCGCCATGAAGAAGTGGCGGCTTTTGCTGCCGGCGCTGAGGCTCAAATCAGCGGTGAACTGGCGGTATGTGCCGGTTCCTGTGGCCCCGGAAACCTCCATCTGATTAACGGACTGTTCGATTGTCATCGCAACCACGTTCCGGTACTGGCGATTGCCGCACATATCCCTTCCAGCGAAATAGGCAGCGGCTATTTTCAGGAGACGCATCCGCAGGAGCTCTTCCGCGAATGCAGTCATTACTGCGAATTAGTCTCTAACCCTGAGCAGTTGCCGCAAGTGTTAGGGATTGCGATGCGCAAAGCCATCCTTAATCGTGGCGTATCCGTGATTGTCATTCCCGGCGATGTGGCGTTGAAACCGGCACCGGAAGGCGCACGCAGTGAATGGTATCCACCGCAGTTGCCACATATTGTGCCCAACGCCAGCGAGATTGCCCGCCTGGCTGAAACGCTGAACGACGCAGAAAATATTACGTTGATGTGCGGCAGCGGCTGTGCTGGCGCGCATGCAGAAGTGGTGAAGCTGGCAGAAACGCTGAAAGCGCCCGTGGTGCATGCCATGCGCGGCAAAGAGCACATCGAGTACGATAATCCTTACGACGTCGGCATGACCGGCTTAATCGGCTTCTCATCCGGTTATCACGCCATGATGAACGCCGACACGCTGGTGCTGCTGGGTACACAGTTCCCTTATCGCCCGTTTTATCCGGCTGATGCCAATATCATCCAGATTGATATCAATCCCGCCAGCCTTGGCGCACACAGCCATGTCAATATGGCGCTGATTGGGGATATCAAAGCTACATTGCAGGCGCTGCAGCCGCAGCTCAACAGCAAAAACGATCGTCATCATCTCGACAGCGCGTTGGAACACTATGTGGATGCGCGAAAAGGTCTGGATGAGTTGGCCACCGCCAATGATAAACAGGCGATTCATCCGCAATATCTGGCACAGCAAATAAGCCATTACGCAGCTGAAGATGCCATTTTTACCTGTGATGTCGGCACGCCCACCGTTTGGGCCGCGCGTTACCTGAAGATGAACGGCAAGCGCCGTTTGCTGGGATCGTTCAACCACGGTTCGATGGCTAACGCGATGCCACAGGCACTCGGCGCTCAGGCAATCGATAAGCAGCGTCAGGTCGTGGCGCTGTGCGGTGATGGCGGCTTCAGTATGTTGATGGGCGACTTTATTTCGGTGGCACAACTGAAACTGCCGGTGAAGCTGGTGATCTTCAATAACAGCGTGCTGGGCTTCGTGGCGATGGAGATGAAAGCCGGTGGTTACCTTACCGACGGCACCGATCTGGAGAACCCGGATTTTGCCGCCATTGCCACCGCCTGCGGTATTAAAGGCATTCGCGTCGAGAAAGCCTCTGAACTCAACAGCGCGCTGGAACAGGCGTTTGCGCATGATGGCCCGGTACTGATCGATGCGATCACCGCTAAGGAAGAGCTGTCGATGCCGCCGCAGATCAAAGCCGAGCAGGCCAAAGGATTCAGCCTGTATATGCTGCGCGCGATTCTGAATGGACGGGGTGATGAGATTGTTGAACTGGCGAAAACCAACTGGCTGAGGTAAAACGGATAACCAGGCCAGATAACTCACAACGCGGGCGCTCAGCCCGCTTTTTTGTTTCAGGAGAGCGATGTGATCGATTTACGCAGTGATACCGTAACCCGCCCAAGTGCCGCCATGCTGGATGCGATGATGGCCGCCGAAACTGGCGATGATGTCTATCGTGACGATCCCACCGTCAATGCGCTGGAAATCGAGGCCGCCCGCCTGAGTGGCAAAGCCGCAGCGCTGTTCTTCCCGACCGGCACGCAAGCCAACCTGGTGGCGCTGCTGTGTCACTGCCAGCGCGGCGATGAATATATCGTCGGTCAACAGGCACATAACTACAAATACGAAGCGGGTGGCGCGGCGGTACTGGGCAGTATTCAGCCACAACCGATCTCGCACGCCGAGGATGGGTCGCTGCCGCTGGCGGATATCGTTGCCGCTATCAAACCCGATGATATCCACTTTGCGCGCACGCGCCTGCTGAGCCTGGAAAACACCCATCACGGCAAAGTGCTGTCGCAGAGCTATCTGGAACAAGCGTGGAAGTTAACGCGCGAACACAAACTGGCGCTGCACATTGATGGTGCCCGTATCTTCAACGCCGTGGTGGCGCAAAATGTTGAGCTAAAGGATATCGCGCGTTATTGCGACACGCTGACCATCTGCCTGTCCAAAGGACTCGGCACGCCAGTGGGTTCATTGCTGTGCGGCGATGAAGCCTACATTGAGCAGGCGCGTCGCTGGCGTAAGATGACCGGCGGCGGCATGCGTCAGGCGGGCATCCTGGCGGCTGCGGGTCTGTACGCGCTGAAGCACAACGTGGCGCGCCTGAAAGAAGATCATGACAATGCCGCGTGGCTGGCTGAACAGCTCAGTGCCATTGGGGTTGAGGTACTGAATCAGCACACCAACATGTTGTTTGTGAAAGTACCGGCGGATCAGGTTGACGCACTGAAAAGCTGGATGCACTCCGGCGATGTACTGATGAGCGTGGGTCCGGTCACGCGCATTGCCACCCACCTCGATGTCAGCCGCCAGGATTTACAACGTCTGGTTGCGCACTGGCAGGCGTTTTTAGCGTAACAGGGCGCAGGTTGCCTTGTAGGGACGGCCTTCGGGCCGTCCATAAGCTCACCAACGCGAGCCCTTACTTCAGCCGTACCGTATTTCGCCAGCAGCGCCTGAGCTATCGCCAGCGTTTCTGCATCGGCGATGCCATACAACGTCTCTTCACTGCGCTGCGCCGTATTTCGCCAGCAGCGCCCGAGCTATCGCCAGCGTTTCTGCATCGGCGATGCCATACAACGTCTCTTCACTGCGCCGCGCCCTATTTCGCCAATAGCGCCCGAGCTATCGCCAGCGTTTATGCATCGGCGGTGTCATACACCCTCTCTTCACTGTGCTGCACCGTATTTCGCCAGCAGCGCCCGAGCTATCGCCAGCGTTTCCGCATCGGCGATGCCTCGATAATCCCGCGCACGGAAGTGCATCTGAAACGCCGCAATCAGCTTACGCTGCATGGGCGGGGTATTCGCTGAATTGACGTCATAACCATAGCGCTGCAGCACATCCAGCAGCTCGGCCTGATCGATGGGCGCACCCGCCGCGTGCCCGTTCAAATAACGCTGTACCGTGTCGCGATCGGGCCATGCGCCCAGCCCCTGCTGCGCCAACTGCTGCCACGGGAACAGGGGGCCAGGATCCTGTTTCCGCTGCGGCGCGATATCGCTGTGCCCCACCAGATTTTCAGGCGTGATGCCATAACGCTGCGTGATATCCTTCACCAACGCCACCAGCACGCTGATTTGCGCGGGCGTAAAAGGCTGCCACTCCACGCCGGTTAATGTTCGCGTGTAGCCACGATTGACTATCTCAATACCGATCGAGGTGTCATTGATACGGGTCGCACCGCGCCAGAAACTCGGCCCGGCATGCCACGCCAGTTCGCGCTCCGGCACCAGTTGCCAGATGACGCCCTGGCCGCCTTTTTGCGCCGGCTGCTGCGGGATCAAATAGTGGGCACTGACTTCACGATCGGTGAGCGTGGCCAGCGAGGATGGCAGATCTTCGGCGGTATAATGGATCACCACCACTTTAATGCGTGGCCGCGCACCCTGCGCCGGATGCGCGGTATCGACCCAGTAGCCGTTGCGCGGCTCAATAGATGACTGACAGGCACTCAGTAAAAACGCCAGCGCCAACAGAACAGCAAAACGCATCAGCGAATAATCACTGCGGTACCGGTCACACTGACCATCAGCATGCTGCTGTCTTTGCCCACAGTTTCATAATCGATATCAATGCCGACGACCGCATTCGCACCCAGCGCTTTTGCCTGCTCTTCCAGCTCTTCAAACGCAATCTGCCGCGCTTTGCGCAGCTCTTTTTCATAAGCACCGGAACGACCACCGACGATATCGCGAATCCCGGCAAAGAAGTCACGGAAAATGTTGGCCCCGAGAATCGCTTCACCGGTAACCACACCGCAATATTCAGTGATGCTGTGCCCTTCTAAGGTGGGCGTGGTGGAAAATTTCATTTTTCTCTCCTGGGTGAACAGCTCGTACGGCGTAAAAGCAAGACTATACTCTATGCTAAAAATGACGCTTTGCCAGTGAACAATAAGGAAATCGAGATGAGAAACAATGCCTTTGCGCTGCTTGTTCCCGCTGCGTTACTGCTCAGTGCCTGTACCACCGTTGAACCGGTGATCAAGGATAACGGACCGCGCACTGCCAGCTGTGCCGACGGTGGCCCAGATAGCGTCGCGCAGCAGTTTTACGATTTGCGCATCAGCCAGCCCGGCCAGGGTCTGCCCGATAGCACCGCGCTGGCGAAATATCGCCCTTACCTGAGCGATCGCCTGTATCAAAAACTGCTGAGCGCCAGCACGCAGAGCAATAAACCTGCCTCATGGAGCCAGGGCGATCTGTTCTCCAGCCTCGCACAGGGTCCAACATCCGCCGATGTTGCCAGCGCCTCAACCATTCCTAATCGCGATGCACGTAACATCCCACTGCGAGTCGATTTGAGCCGTGATGGCAAAAGCTGGCATGACGAGGTATTGATGATTCACGAAGGAACCTGCTGGGCGGTGGATGATATTCGTTACGTCGGTGACTGGCCGCACGCAGGCGGCGGATCGCTCAGCCAGCTGCTGGAAGAGAAGAAATAGCTGTTCAATTTTACAGCACTCAGTTCTAAACATAAGCGCGCCGCATCTTTGCGGCGTTTTTTGTTAATTTTTCATCAATAAATTGCAGCCAGCGAGCCCTTCCCGGCGTTGACCTGCGCGATATTGTGCTACGCTTTTGGGACTTCACTGCTGTTTAATAAATTTTAACCCACCACAATTGCATAACTATTCTGGTGACGTTAAGATTCGCGGCACTAATTACTATTCATTTTTTGCGCATGAGTATTCAACTAAACGCCATAAACTGTTTTTACGGTGCCCATCAGGCACTGTTCGATATCAACCTGGCTTGTCCGCAGGGAGAGACGCTGGTGTTGCTCGGGCCGAGTGGCGCGGGTAAAAGTTCGCTCCTGCGCGTCCTCAATCTGCTGGAGCAGCCGCGTTCCGGCAGCCTGCAGATTGCCGGGAATCACTTCGACTTCAGCAAAGCGCCGTCAGACAGCGCGATCCGTGAACTGCGCCAAAACGTGGGCATGGTGTTCCAGCAATACAATCTGTGGCCACACCTCAGCGTGGTGCAGAATCTGATTGAAGCGCCGTGCCGCGTGCTCGGTCTCAGCAAAGACGCCGCACGCGCGCGCGCTGACAAACTGCTGGAGCGTCTGCGTCTGACCCCCTTTGCCGATCGTTTTCCATTGCATCTTTCTGGTGGCCAGCAACAACGTGTGGCGATTGCCCGAGCGTTGATGATGGAGCCGCAGGTGCTGTTGTTCGACGAACCCACCGCCGCGCTCGACCCTGAAATCACCGCGCAAATCGTCAGCATCATTCGTGAGCTGGCGCAAACGCAGATCACCCAGGTGATTGTGACCCACGAAGTCGAGGTGGCGCGCAAAACCGCCAGCCGCGTGGTGTACATGGAGAACGGCCATATCGTTGAGCAAGGCGATGCCAGCCACTTTACACAGCCGCAAACCGAAGCGTTTGCACATTATCTTTCGCACTAAGTCAGGATGCATCTAATGAAAAAAGTCGTACTTGCTGCACTGCTTGCCGGTCTGAGCCTGAGCGCTTCTGCTGCGCAAACCCTGCGTTTTGCCACCGAAGCTTCATATCCTCCATTTGAATTTGTGGATTCTGACAACAAAATTCAGGGCTTCGATGTCGATCTGGCCAATGCGCTGTGTAAAGAGATTGATGCGACCTGTACCTTCACCAACCAGGCATTTGACAGCCTGATCCCCAGCCTGAAGTTCCGTCGTTTTGACGCCGTGATGGCGGGTATGGATATCACCCCAGAGCGTGAAAAGCAGGTGCTGTTCTCCAAGCCTTACTACGATAATTCCGCGATCTTTATTGCCCAGAAAGGCAAGCTGGCGAATGTGGATGCGCTGAAAGGGAAACGCGTTGGCGTTCAGAACGGCACCACGCACCAGAAATACCTGTCTGATAAACACAACGACATCACGGTTGTGCCTTATGACAGCTACCAGAACGCGGTTCTGGACCTGAAAAATGGCCGTATTGATGCGGTATTCGGTGACACCGCCGTGGTGAACGAATGGCTGAAACAGAACGCCAACCTCGCACCACTGGGTGAGAAAGTGACCGATAAAGATTACTTCGGTACCGGTCTGGGTATCGCCGTCCGTCAGGGCAACACTGAGCTGCAGGGCAAATTCAACACCGCTCTGGAGAAGATCAAAGCTGACGGCACTTACAAAACCATCTACAACAAATGGTTCCAGCAGTAATCTCTGATGAATGAAATGATTCCACTCGCAAGCGCCGCCGGCATGACCGTCGGGCTTGCTGTTTGTGCACTGATCGCCGGCCTTGTGCTGGCGATGATTTTTGCTGGCTGGGAAACCGTCCGCTGGAAACCGCTGGCGTGGATCGGTACCGGGCTGGTGACACTAATCCGTGGCCTGCCGGAAATTCTGGTGGTGCTGTTTGTCTACTTTGGTGCCTCACAGCTGCTACTGACCTTATCCGATGGCTTCCATATCAATCTGGGCTTGTTTAGCATTCCCGTGCAGGTTCAGATTGAAAACTTCGACGTCAGCCCTTTCCTGTGCGGCGTCATTGCCCTCGCGATGCTTTACTCGGCCTACGCCTCCCAAACGCTGCGTGGCGCGCTGAAAGCCGTGCCTGTTGGCCAATGGGAATCTGGCCAGGCGTTGGGTATGAAGAAATCGGCGATTTTTTTCCGCCTGATCATGCCACAAATGTGGCGTCATGCGCTGCCGGGTCTCGGCAATCAGTGGTTGGTGTTACTGAAAGATACTGCGCTGGTGTCGCTGATTAGCGTGAATGACATCATGCTGCAAACCAAAAGCATTGCCACGCGCACCCAGGAACCCTTCACCTGGTATCTGGTGGCTGCGGCCGTCTACCTGATTATTACGCTGTTCAGTCAGGCGATACTGCGCCGTATTGAATCACGCACCACGCGTTTCGAGCGGGGGGCCTGACGCATGCTGGATTACTTACCCGAACTCCTGAAAGGGCTGCACACCAGCCTGACCTTAACCATCGCGTCACTGATTGCCGCGCTGGTGCTGTCGCTGCTGTGTACCATCGTGCTCTCACTGAAAGTCCCGGTGCTGAACTGGCTGGTGAAAGGCTACATCACGGTGTTCACCGGCACGCCGCTGCTGGTGCAAATCTTCCTGATATATTACGGTCCCGGCCAGTTTCCCAGCATTCAGAACGTGCCGTGGTTATGGCATCTGCTATCACAGCCCTGGCTGTGCGCGCTGATTGCACTGTCGCTCAACAGTGCAGCCTATACCACTCAGCTATTTTACGGTGCAGTACGCGCCATCCCTTCTGGTCAATGGCAATCCTGCGCTGCGCTGGGGATGAACCGTAAAGACACGCTGCGTATTCTGCTGCCGTATGCGTTTAAACGCGCCCTCTCCTCTTACTCTAACGAAGTCGTTTTAGTGTTTAAGAGCACTTCACTGGCGTACACCATTACGCTGATGGAAGTGATGGGGCATGGGCAATTGCTGTATGGCCGCACTTATGACATCACGGTGTATGCTGCTGCTGGACTGATCTATCTGGTGGTCAACGGTTTGCTCACGTTGATGATGCGTTTAATTGAAAAGCGTGCATTGGCATTCGAACAGCGTAATTGAGTGTTGTAGTGGCGCGATTTATCGTGTTTGTCTGAGGTGAAAGTGCTGCGGACAAACGCTCAATTTCTCGCGCTGCTACGGATCTCAACTGGCCATTTAATTTTTTAATCATAATATTTGCATATAAATTCATTTACTGGCATCGTGTAACCCGTTCTATCTCTGGCATGGTTTACAGGAGTCACATAATGAAAAAATGGATTGTTGCTGCGGCGCTGGCAACACTGGCAATGAATGCTTATGCGGCGGAAAAAATTCGTTTCGCCTCTTCTGCGACCTATCCCCCGTTTGAATCCCTCGATCACGACAACCAAATCGTTGGCTTCGATATCGATCTGGCAAAAGCCTTATGTCAGCAAATGAAAGCGGATTGCACCTTCACCAATAACGCGTTTGACAGTCTGATCCCTTCGCTGAAGTTCCGTCGTTACGATGCGGTTATCTCGGGTATGGATATTACCGCCGAGCGCAGCAAACAGGTCGATTTCACTCAGCCCTACTACGCCAATTCCGCGATTGTGATTGCACATAAAGGCCAGTACACCGACTTCAGCCAGCTGAAAGGCAAGCGTGTCGGCGTGGAGAATGGCACTACGCATCAGAAATACCTGCTGGAGAAACATCCTGAAGTGATCGCCGTGGCCTATGACAGCTACCAGAATGCGATTCTCGATCTGAAAAATGGTCGTCTGAACGGCGTGTTTGGCGATAGCGCGGTGGTGAATCAGTGGCTGAAGGCCAACGACGATCTCAGCACGGTGGGTGAGCATATCACCGATACCGAATACTTCGGCACCGGCTTAGGCATTGCGGTGCGCAAAGGCAATGCAACGCTACTGAAAGAGATGAATGACGCGCTGGTGGCGCTGAAAGCCGATGGCACCTGGCAGCAAATCAACCAGAAGTGGTTCCCGGAATAAGCATTATGGAGCCTCGTGGCGTGCCACCTGACAGGTTCTGCACGTCCTCCGTTCAGGCGGTGGCTACGTGGCTCCACCCTTCTTAATCAGTAATGTCAGCACTTCAAAATGTGCAGTGTGCGGGAACATATCAAACAGCTGGACGCGGCTCACCGCGTAATCGGCCAGACGTGCAATATCCTGCGCCATCGTGCTGGGATTGCAGCTTGAATAGAGAATGTAGTCTGGCGCCATTTCACTGAGATAAGCACACAGCTCAGCACCAATCCCGCGACGCGGCGGATTGACCAGCACCAACTGTGGCACCTGCTCACGCGATGTGGCGAACTGGGTCGAATCCAGCGCGGCGAAACTCACCTTATCGAGTCCTAACTGTTCAGCCGACTGCTGCGCACAGGCAATGGCTTCCGCACTGATCTCAATACCGGTCAGCTGCATCTCGGGCGTGGCACAGTGCAAGCCGAAACCGCCCACGCCGCAGAACAGATCCCACATGCTGGACACCGGCAGCTCCGCGACCCAATCACGCGCCGTGGCATACAAATCGGCGGCGACCTGCGGGTTAGTCTGGAAGAAACTCTGTGGGCGAATATACAGCGGCACCTGATTGAAACACTCCGCCAGCGCCTGATCCGGCGTCAACGCAATCTCTTCATCCCCTTCCAGAATCGCCATATGCACCGGCTGAATATTGGCGGATATCACTTTTAACTGCGGCAACTGCTGCTGCAGCCAGGGTAAAGCCGCGCGTAACTGCTCAAGCTTGCTGGTGGATCGCAGCACAAACCGCAGCATCATGCCACCTTGCGAACTCTCGGTCAGCAGCAAGAATTTCAGTTCACCGCGTTTTCGCGCCACGTTGTAGGGCGTTAATCCGGCGCGGGCAATAAAGGGTTTCAGCACATCGAATACCGGCGCAAAGCGGGCGGGATAGAGCGGGCAATCGCACAGATCAACCGGTTCGCCATCACGCGCCACCATGCCAAAAATTGGCCGTTCGACGCTGCCGCTCACCACCATTTTGGCTTTATTACGAAAACCCTGCAGCGCGGAGGTTACCGGCGGTAAATATTCGGCTACCGCAGTCTGCGACAGTAACTGCTCGAGTAGCGACTGCTTCTCGCTGAGCTGCTGCGGATAGGGTTTCTCCAGCCACTGGCACGAACGACAGCGACCGGCATCATAAAGCGCGCAATGCATGGAAAGGCCTGTATTCAGAATCGGGAGAAAAATCGGGGGCAGATTGTATCACCGGGCGCGGAAAAATGCGCGACTGCTGGCCGGCACAAACAATAGCAGTAACACCAGCGCATCCGGCACTTTCTGCATCAGCGTGTGATGGATGATCTGTGCATTAGTTTCACCGGGAATACTGAAAATTTCCGGGTAGATCCAGCCGACAGATGCCATCAGCATATAACCGAGCACGATAATTTGCGCCACCACATATCCCCAGCGCCCGTGATTGCTGCCGCGCAGCAGGGTAAAGGCACAGCGCAGTTCAAACAGAAAGATCAGCTGACTGGCGATAAAAATTAGCGTGGAATCCCACGCCTGCGCGCTGCGGTGGACAAAGTTAGCCATTTCGTCGTAACCCAGTTCATTGGCCAGCATCAGCACGCTGAGACAGCGTGTGGCAATAATGGCGATCCCCGCCACCATCACCGGTGCAGGCGTAGAATTTGCCATCGCGTTTTTGAGGGTTTCCGACATGGTTTGACTCCGTAACCATAAAAAAACGGGCCATTAAACCGGCCCGTTCTTATATTGGCAAATGTTACGGCTTTCAGCCACGTTTAGCTTTCTGAATATCGCGTAAACGTTGCTTTTCTTCGTGCGCCATAAAGCGCCAGGCGATGAAACCGACCAGGCCGACGACAAACAAAATCAACGAGGCTAACGCATTGATCTCTGGATTGACGCCGCGTCGCACGGTAGCAAAGATCGCCATCGGCAGCGTGGTGGCGCCCGGCCCGGTGACGAAGCTGGCAATCACCAGATCATCGAGTGACAGCGTAAAGGCCAGCAGCCAGCCGGTGACAATTGCCGGAGCAATCATGGGTACGGTTATCACGAAGAACACTTTCAGCGGCGTCGCCCCGAGATCCATTGCCGCTTCTTCGATGGAACGATCCAGCTCGCGCAGACGGGAGTTGATCACCACCGCCACGTAAGCAGTACAGAAAGTGACGTGCGCCAGCCAGATGGTGAGCATGCCACGATCGCTCGGCCAGCCGAAAGTGTTGCCCATCGCCACAAAAAGCAACAGCAGTGACAACCCGGTGATCACATCCGGCATCACCAGCGGTGCGGTGAGCATAAACGCAAAACCGCTATGCCCACGGAAACGGCCGAAACGCACGATGATCACCGCCGCCATAGTGCCCAACACCACCGCCATGGTGGCGGAAAGCGCCGCAATGGTCAGGCTGAGGCCAACGGCATCCAGCATCGCATCGTCCTGGAACAGCACTTTGTACCAGTGGAATGAGAAGCTCTCCCACACGGTGACCAACTGCGAGCTGTTGAAGGAGTAAACCACCAGCAGCAGCATCGGCGCGTACAGGAACAGGAAGCATGCGGCCAAAATCGCCGTACGCCATGGAGAGCGAATGGTCGGTAACTGATTCATTCCTTCTCTCCTAACTCACGATTTTGATGCTTGTGGAACCAGATGATCGGCAGAATCAAAATCAACAGGATGATCACCGCCAGCGCCGAAGCCACTGGCCAGTCACGGTTATTAAAGAACTCCTGCCACAGGATACGGCCAATCATGATGCTGTCCGGCCCTCCCAGCAGTTCAGGGATCACGTACTCCCCCACCGCCGGAATAAACACCAGCATCGAACCGGCGATAATCCCGCCTTTGGTCAGCGGCACAATCACGCTAAAGAAGGTTTTCAGCGGACGCGCACCCAGATCCAGCGAGGCCTCGACCAGCGAGTAGTCGATACGGGTTAGCGCGGTATAGATGGGTAACACCATAAACGGCAGATAGCAGTAAACAATGCCGATATATACCGCAGTATTGGTGTAAAGGATCACCAGAGGATGATCGATCACGCCCAGCCACATCAGGAAGCGGTTAAGAATGCCGTTGTTGTTCAGCAAGCCCATCCACGCGTACACGCGCACCAGGAACGAGGTCCAGGAGGGCAAGATCACCAGCAACAGCAGGATGGTGCGCATTGAAGGCTTGCTGTGCGCTACCGCCCACGCCAGCGGATATCCGATCAGCAGACAAATCACGGTAGAAATCGCCGCCACCTTGAGCGAAGTCAGATAGGCTTCGGCATACAGCGGATCGTCCGTCAATGTGATGTAGTTACCAAGATTCAGCACCAGGTTAAGCTGATCATCGGCCCAGGTCACCAGGTCGGTGTATGGCGGAATGGCGCGCGCAATGTCGGCGAAACTGATCTTCAGGACGATCAGGAACGGCAGCAGAAACAGCAGGATCAGCCACAGGTAAGGCAGTGCGATCACCAGCTTGCGACCATGCAGCATTTTTATGCGCGTGCCCCAGCGCTGCAGCGGTGTGCCCACCACCTCCGGCTCGCTGCGTTGAGAAATCTGGCTCATTACGCCTCCTTAAACCGTCAGAACCACACAGCTGTCGGCATCCCAGCACAGGCGAACTTCATCACCCCATGTTGGCGCACCTTTGCGGTAGCGATGTGCATTCTGCAGCTGCGCGCTGATCATCTGACCACTGCGCAGGCGAACGTGATAAATCGACAGGTCGCCGAGATAAGCGATATGCACCACTTCACCCACGGCAAAGTTGCAGCCATCTGCCGGTACCTCTTCGCACAGCATCACTTTTTCCGGACGCAAGGCGACGTGCACCGGCACGTTATCGATGATGGAGACATCGGTCTGCACTTTCAGCGGATGCACCAGGCCCGGCGCATCAATGACCACGCCCTCTTCCGTGCGCTCACGCAGCAGGCCGTCAAACACGTTGACCGATCCAATAAACTCGGCACTATAGCGGCTGGTAGGATGCTCGTAGATCTCCTCCGGCTCACCAATCTGCACAAATTTTCCACGGTTCATGATGGCAATACGACCGGCCATAGTCATGGCTTCTTCCTGGTCGTGCGTCACCATCACGCAGGTCGCGCCGACGCGCTCCAGAATATCCACCACTTCATGCTGCATGCGGTCGCGCAGTTTCTTATCCAGCGCGCCCATCGGCTCATCCAGCAGCAGCAGTTTGGGGCGTTTCGCCAGGCTACGCGCCAGCGCCACGCGCTGACGCTGACCGCCGGAAAGCTGATGCGGTTTACGCTTGGCAAATTCCTGCATATGCACCAGCGTCAGCATTTCGGCCACGCGGCTGCTGATTTCGCCTTTCGGCAATTTATCCTGCTTCAGTCCAAAGGCAATGTTCTGTTCCACCGTCATGTGCGGAAACAGCGCGTAGGACTGGAACATCATATTGATCGGGCGCTGATAAGGCGGAACGTGCGACAGGTCTTGCCCATCCAGCACAATCTGCCCGCTGGTCGGTGGTTCAAAGCCCGCCAGCATGCGCAGCAAGGTCGATTTACCACAGCCGGAAGCACCCAGCAGGGCAAAAATCTCGCCTTTATAAATGGTCAGGCTGACATCATCCACGGCGTGCTGGCCGTCAAAAGATTTGGTCAGGTTGCGAATTTCCAGCAGCGGCGTTAACGCCTTAGCCGTTTTATTTGGGGGCGGGGAATCGCGTCGTTCACTAACATTTCTCCGGCGCTAAGCGGTGTAGCGCGGCACAGCCAGCCGCTAAAATGGCACAACAGAGGCCATCACCGCGCCTCTGTTGTCGTCTACAGGTAAGTAATCCGTTTAGAACGAATTACTTACCACTTTTTACTTTAGTCCATGCACGGGTGCGCGCACGATCCAGTTTCGGATCCTGGACTTTGAGCACAAACAGCTTGGCCATCGCATCCGGCGTTGGGAAAATGCCCGGATTGTTGCGCACATCGGCATTGATCAATGGCAGTGACGCCTTGTTGCCGTTGGCGTAGTTCATCTTGTTAGAGACATCCGCGATCACTTTTGGATCCATGATGTAGTTCAGCCACTGGTAGGCTGCATCCAGATTCTTCGCGTCTTTCGGAATCGCCATCATGTCGAAGAAGGCCAGAGCGCCCTCTTTCGGCACGCTGTAACCCAGATGCACGCCGTTGTTGGCTTTCTCTGCACGATCTTTCGCCTGCAAGATATCGCCAGACCAGCCGATCGCCACGCAGATGTTGCCATTCGCCAGGTCGTTAATGTACTGGGACGAGTGGAAGTAGCGAATATTAGGACGCAGCTTCAGCAGCAGATCGGTCGCGGCGCCGGTGTAATCTTTGGCGTCAGAGCTATTCGGATCTTTGCCGAGGTAGTTCAGCACGGTGGCGAAAATCTCTTCTGGTGCATCAAGGAAGGAAACACCACAGCTTTTCAGTTTTTCCAGGTTTTCTGGTTTCAGCACCAGATCCCAGCTGTTGACTGGCGCATCAGTACCCAGCGCGGCTTTCACCTTATCGACGTTGTAGCCGATACCGGTGGTGCCCCACAGATACGGAATCGCGTATTTGTTCCCTGGATCATGTTGCGCGACTTTCGCCATCAAATCAGGATCGAGGTTTTTATAGTTTGGCAGCTTGCTCTTATCCAGCTTCTGGAAAACGCCTGATTGCAGTTGGCGTGCAAGGAAACTGGAAGATGGCACCACAACGTCGTAGCCGGTAGAACCCGCCATCAGCTTACCTTCCAACACTTCGTTGGAATCGAACACGTCGTAGACCACTTTGATACCGGTCTGCTTTTCAAAATTCGGCACGGTGTCGGCCGAAATATAATCGGACCAGTTATATACGTGCAGCGTTTTATCTTCTGCCTGAGCACCAGCGGCCGCAGCCATCAGCACACCAGCAACCACACCTGGCAACCATTTTTTACGTTGGTTGAACATGTTTTCCATCCTCCTGAGGGGGTCATCACAACGCTGCATACACGCGATCCGGACGTTGCGTTTTCTGTTTAATCACAGACACACAATGAATCAATATTCAGCGGGAGTTTAATAGCAAAAACCTATACCTGTGCTGAGGTTGCACGTCTCAAGCAGCCCCGCAAGAATAGCCCCCCTGCTTCAGGCGTGCCAGATCCCAGCGTAAAAAACGCCTTTTCGCGATATTTTATGCATGTTTCTGCTATGGGGTTTGGCACTAGCGGCATAAAGCACGACTAATATCTGGCAATAAAGGGCAAAATGCAGAATAAAAAGTGGTAGGGCTAAAATGAAAACTGCCGCAAAAAGCGGCAGTTAGCGAGGCGGGGAACTCAGTGCAGCATCGCGTGGCTGCTGGAGCTAGGTTGGCGTTCCTCTTCTTCGCCCATCATCAGCAAATTATTGGCAAAGGCTTCCATGATCACCATGGAAACGCCCTCTTCACTTTGCTTCATAAAGTGCGAGAACTGACCAAACGTCAATCCGGCAGTGGTACTGATCGACTGGCAGACAATCAGCTTGGGCAGATTGTCATCCTGGATATCGATAAAGGCCTTCACCGTAAGCGAACTGGCATTGATCTGCGATAAATCGCCGACCAAAGGAATCAATGCTGTGGGTTTCACTTCCGCGAGGGCCGAGAAGAGGATGACGTTGTCCACCAGGTCGATTTTTGCATCAAACACCCCGTCAAAATTCTGCATGTGCGGCAGGTGCAGTGCCTGGCAGGCATCGCATTCGAACCAGGTGATATTTTGTTGATCCAGCCAGCGACGCAGGATGTCGATGTCAGGAACGACCAGTGAATCCATCGTTATGTCCTGTGGGGTGAAGAAATAAGCGCCTTAGCTTACGGAAAAAGTCTAACTGATGCCACGAAAACCACGTAAAAGCGCGCCTAGCCCCCGGTTTTAAGACGATAGCCGGGGCAAGCATGCGCTTCTACCCAATGAATCATCATGGAAGCGATGTCGAGGCCGGTGGTGCCTTCGATGCCCTCAAGCCCTGGCGAGGCATTCACCTCCATCACCAGCGGGCCGCGGTTGGCGCGTAAAATATCCACCCCTGCGATTTCCAGCCCGAGCGTGGATGCGGCTTTCACGGCGATTTCCCGCTCTTTGTCGGTGATGGTCACCGCGTGCGCTTTACCGCCACGATGAAGATTTGAGCGGAAATCCCCCTCTTTCGCTTCACGCTCAATCGACGCTACCACTTCATTGCCGATCACCAGGCAGCGAATATCTCGCCCCTGTGCCTCTTTGATAAACTCTTGCACCAGAATGTGGGCGTTTAGGCCACGAAAGGCATCAATCACGCTCTCCGCCGCCTGGCGCGTTTCCGCCAGCACCACGCCAATCCCCTGCGTGCCCTCTACCAGTTTCACCACCAGCGGCGCACCACCGACCATGGCGATCACATCCTGGGTATCATCAGGCGAAGAGGCGAACCCGGTGATCGGCATATCAATGCCTTCGCGCGCCAGCAGCTGCAGCGATCGCAGTTTGTCACGCGCCCGGGTGATGGCCACCGATTCATTCAGCGGATAGCTGCCCAACATCTCGAACTGGCGCAGCACCGCCGTGCCGTAAAAGGTGGTCGCCGTGCCAATACGCGGGATAACGGCATCAAAGTGGCCCAGCGGTTCGCCACGATAATGCACCGCGGGCGAATCGGAGTTGATGTTCATGTAGCAGGAGAGCGGATCGATCATCTGCACCTGATGGCCACGCTCTTCCGCGGCGTCGCGCAGGCGCTTACACGAGTACAGCGTTCCATCACGCGTGAGAATGGCCATCTTCATTGCAGAATTCCTTGTGCTTAGCGCGTTGCCCAGCCCTGTTGATGCAGATAATCCAGCATAAACGGACGCGTTTCTTTGATGATCAGGCGTTGAATCAGTTCGCTCCAGGTCTCCGAACGCTGGTTGCTGTCACGTTGCTGGTAATAAGCCGTGATTTGGTTATCGTACTGGTCCAGCACGCTTTTATCGACAGATTGATAACGATTTTCATGCACCAGCATCGCCGCTGGCATACGCGGTTTAACATCTGGGGCAGAGGCTGGATGGCCGATGCAGAAGCCAAACAGTGGCAGCACAAATTTCGGCAGTTCCAGCAAATCGGTAACTTGCGCAATGCTATTACGGATGCCACCAATAAACACACCACCCAGCCCCAGCGACTCCGCCGCGACCATCGCGTTTTGTGCCATCAATGCGGTATCGACACAACCCAACAGCAGTTGCTCGGCGCGTCCGAGATGCGCATCCGGGCAAATCTGCTGATGACGATTAAAGTCGGCACAAAACACCCAAAACTCAGCGGCGGCGCTCACCCATGGCTGCCCGCCGGTGAGTTGCACCAGCTGTTCACGCTTTTCGTGGTCGGTAATGCGAATAATCGAGGAGCATTGTAAAAAACTGGAGGTCGAGGCCGCTTGTGCTGCAGCGATGATCGCGCTGCGCTGAGCATCATCAATGCCCTGCTCGGTAAAGGCGCGAATGGAACGGTGGCTGCACAGTAAATCGATGGTCGGCGTCATAATCCTCTCCGGTTACTTCTTTTTGTGGTTGTGATTGAACAACTGCGGTGCCATCGCTTGCGCGGTACGCCACATCATCAGCCAGGCGGCAGGCAGCATCAGCGCAATGCCAAGGAAAAAAAGCAGCGTCGCCAGCGACTTCTGCGCCATAAAATCGGGTGCCGCAATCCAGTTATTAACCAGTAATAGCGCACCAATCACCGCGAGCACGCCAAGCACTTCCAGCAGCAAAACCGGTTTCGGCAACGTGGCCAGATTACGCATGGGCGATTTCCTCAGTTGCTCAATAGGTCAGTCGCATTTTAGACCCGAATATTTCGCTCTGCAGCAAGGCACTGCTCTCCCCAGCGACTCAACTGGAGTAAAACGCGTCTGCGCAGTGAAGTATGATGGGCATAGATTGCGGCCATTAGAGTAACAGGCATTTTCTTCTTTGCTTAAGCAGGATGGGCGGGCATGATGTTAGCCATTAATCACGCTGTAATGTGAAACTGGTCACAAAACAGCAGCGGAAGGAGAGAAGCAATGATTGCAGTGATTTTTGGCCGTTCAAGCTGCCCATACTGCGTACGTGCGAAAGAGTTAGCCACCAAGCTGACCAGCGAGCGCGATGATTTCAACTATCAGTACGTCGATATTCAGGCGACCGGCATCACCAAGGCCGACCTGGAAGCACGTGCCGGCAAACCGGTGACCACCGTGCCGCAGATTTTCCTTGATGACCAGCACATCGGTGGTTACACCGAATTTGCGGCATGGACCAAAGAAAATCTGGGTGTTGAAGCCTAAGCAAACGGGCCTGCGGGCCCGTTTTTGATCGTGCTATTCGGCACGCATCGCCAGCATAATCCTCATCAGGCGAATCAGTAACGCCCCGCATCCAGCCCAAAACAGCGCACTTAAACTCCATGCAACAATCAGCAGCCAACTGTGCATCTGCGTGACGGTGAGCCACATCCAGGCCATACCCAAAAGCGTGCCCACCACGGCGACCCACAGTGTACTGACCAGGGGACTATCCGGCTGCAACAGCGCCATTAACATGCCCGGCAATAAAAACAGCAATAATTCAGGCTGTCCGCGCATCGCTTGTTCCGCGGCAACGGCCCAAAAATGGTGTGCAAAAATAAACACCAGCGTATAAAGCATCATACCCAGAACCGATGCTGGCCAGCGATTATTGCGCTGCAACATAACCATCCTCAACTTTGTTGTTAACAATATTGAAACGTTTACTGCCCTGATGCGCACAAGTGGAAATAAAAAGAAACAGCCGCTGGCAGAAGGATTAAAAACTGCTGATAGCTGAGGAAGTTATTTATGATTAGAATGACGCCGTTTTAAATAATGGTCTGCACCTTCCTGGCGGCAAGGACATTCACAGCTGCCACAAGATAGCGAAAAAAGGCCCTTTCATCAACTTGTTACAGGTAAAGAAGAAGTTAAACCGTGAACATTAACGTCGCAGAATTGTTAAGCGGAAATGACGTTCTGTTATTATTTGTCGTATTAGCCCTTGGGCTGTGCTTAGGCAAATTACGCCTCGGCTCGGTACAGCTAGGAAATTCCATTGGTGTCCTCGTTGTTTCATTGATTTTAGGTCAGCAGCATTTTGCGATAAATACCGACGCACTCAGTCTCGGCTTTATGTTGTTTATTTTTTGTGTGGGTGTTGAAGCCGGACCTAACTTTTTCTCGATCTTTTTCCGCGACGGTAAAAATTACTTTCTTCTTGCCATTGTTATGGTAGTCAGCGCCCTGCTCGTTGCGTTGGGACTCGGCAAAGTGTTCGGCTGGGATATTGGTCTCACGGCAGGTATGCTGGCCGGTTCCATGACGTCCACACCGGTGCTGGTTGGCGCGGGTGACACGCTGCGACAAAGCATCAGTGACAACCATCAGCTCAGCATGATGCAGGATAACCTCAGCCTCGGTTACGCCCTCACCTATTTAATTGGTCTGGTCAGCCTGATCTTTGGCGCTCGCTATTTGCCTCGTCTGCAACATCAGGACTTACCGACCTGCGCGCAGCAGATTGCGCGGGAACGTGGTCTGGATGCTGACAGTCAGCGCAAAGTGTTCCTGCCAGTGATCCGCGCCTATCGCGTTGGCCCGGAACTGGTGGAATGGAGCGGCGGTAAAAACCTGCGCGAGCTGGGCATTCATCGCCAGACCGGCTGCTACATTGAACGCCTGCGTCGTAACGGTATTCTCGCCAGCCCGGATGGGGATGCGATGCTGCAACTCGGCGATGAGATCTCGCTGGTGGGCTATCCCGACGCACATGCACGCCTCGATGCCAGCTTCCGTAACGGCAAAGAGGTGTTCGACCGCGATTTGCTCGACATGCGCATCGTCACCGAAGAGATTGTAGTGAAGAACCACAATGCGGTGAATAAACGCCTGAGCCATCTGAAACTCACCGATCACGGCTGCTTCCTCAACCGGGTGATTCGCAGCCAGATTGAGATGCCGATTGATGACAGCATCATGCTGAACAAAGGCGATGTATTGCAGGTGAGCGGTGAAGCGCGCCGTGTGAAAAGCCTGGCGGATCGCATCGGCTTTATTGCGATTCACAGTCAGATGACCGATCTGCTGGCCTTCTGCGCCTTCTTTATCATTGGGTTGATGATCGGCATGATCACCTTCCAGTTCAGCAACTTCAGCTTTGGCATCGGTAACGCCGCCGGTTTGCTGTTCGCGGGTATCATGCTCGGCTTCCTGCGCGCCAACCATCCGACCTTTGGCTACATTCCGCAAGGGGCGCTGACCATGGTGAAAGAGTTCGGTTTGATGGTGTTTATGGCAGGAGTCGGCCTGAGCGCCGGTAGTGGCCTGCAACATGGCCTTGGCAGCGCGGGCGCCTTGATGTTGCTCAGCGGTCTGCTGGTGAGTCTGATCCCGGTGGTGATTTGCTATCTGTTTGGTGCCTACGTGCTGCGTATGAACCGCGCGCTGCTGTTTGGTGCCATCATGGGCGCTCGCACCTGTGCCCCGGCCATGGAGATTATCAGCGATACCGCACGCAGTAGCATTCCGGCACTCGGCTATGCAGGAACTTATGCGATTGCTAACGTTTTGCTGACGCTCGCCGGCACGCTTATTGTGATAATTTGGCCGCTTTTGCCTTTTTAAAAATATTTTTACTGCGTTCAGAACTTTCTATTTGGGGCGCAGTCTGAATAAGTGCCACTGCTTTTCTTTGAAATCCCCAAATTGTGGAGCCCGCCGGTCACTGACTTGCGGGTTTTTTTATGCCTGCAATTCCTGCTGCTTAAGGTTCTCCTAAGCGTAAATTGCGACCCTGCCACTCTGGTTTCGCTATTTTCCAATATTCATGCAACTTTCATCAAAGTTAAACACTCCAACAACCCACGATAAGATTAAGAGCCCGACTATTTATTGTTTGTCTGGTCGCTTTTACGCTATCAACTTTATTTTACTGGCAATTTCAGCACTGGTGTTTATGTGGTGGTCGCGCCACGAAAGCCTTGATATCGCTATCAGCCAGCAGTGGTTTGACCCACAGACGCAGACGTTTCCGTGGCAACACAACCGCTGGCTGGATCTGATCAATCATCGCTTGTTCAAGGATGTGATCATCGCCGGTGCGGTATTGATGTTGCTGCGCGGTGTGCAGAAGCGCGATGGTCGTCGCGTGCTGGTGGCCCTGCTGTTTGGTATGGGGCCATTAGTGGTGGGCATCCTGAAGGCGCACAGCGCGCACTCCTGTCCGTGGGATTTGGCGATGTTTGGCGGTAAGGCAGCCAGTTTTGTACTGCTGGACCCGACTCCGGCTAACAGCGGTCCGGGGCAATGTTTCCCAGGCGGTCACGCTTCCAGCGGCTTTGCCCTGATGGCGCTGTTCTTCCTGTGGTGGCCCGAGCGTCCGCGCCGCGCCGTACTGGCGCTATTGTTCGGTATCGCGGTGGGCTTACTGATGGGATACGGACAGGTGATGCGCGGTGCCCACTTTTTCTCTCACAACTTGTGGGCTGACTGGTGGGTGTGGCTGAGCCAGGTGCTGATTTTTGCTGGTGTTTCTTTTTGGGTAGACAAGATGAGGAAAAGCAAACGTGATGGAAGCGCTCAACCATAGCCTGTTTCTATGGATCAACGCCACGACGGATTCACCGCCATGGTTGATTAATCTGGCGACCTTTATCGCCAAAGATGTGATTGCCATTGTCCCGCTGCTGATTGTGGCCTTATGGTTTTGGGGACCGCGCGATCAGGTGCAATCTCAACGCGCGCTGGTACTGAAAACCGGCATGGCGCTGATTTATGCATTAAGCATTTCATGGTG
>AEWW01034921.1_pt1 | contig 59121 bp, 50 predicted proteins | sample 267848 | NCBI WGS metagenome assembly AEWW01 (sample SAMN00713649, study PRJNA62039) | ant fungus garden metagenome | place: Panama: Gamboa | collected Apr-2009 | depth 0.5 m m | reverse complement strand
AATCGATGCCCGGCGTGCCTCATCGGTGCTGGTTTTGATACCCAGCGCATCCAGTTGAGCTTTGTTAGTGAACACCGACGGCCAGATGCCGCTGGCGGTCTGCTCAAGGCAGCCGTAAGGATAGGCATACAGCTGGCTAATAAAGCTGGCAATATTCAGCGGCGGTCGATTGCTGAGCGACAGCTGCCCAGTCAGCGTATCCTTTTGCAGGCCGTTAAAGGCACTTGCCACCACCTGCCAGCTTTGGCCAGTTTGCATCACGTTGTCGAAACTCAGGGTTTGGGCAGGATAAGCCGGACGCACGCCGATGGTCCATTTACGCTCGCTGGGCTCCAGCGTCTCACCCGGCAGACTCATGCCAGAGACTTTGAGCTGCACCGCCCCCTCACCAAAGGCGCCCTGGGCTTTAACCGGGATTTGCAAGGTCGTGCGCGCACCTTTCGCCAGTTGCACGCTAGAAGTGACAGTGCCGTTCAGGGCGATCAGGCCCTGCGTTGTTACGTCGACTTTTAACGTCTGCGGCTGATCGGTCAGGTTGGTGAGATCGAGCGCCAGCGTCGACTGGTCACCGCTGGCCATAAAGCGCGGTGTCGCCAGTTCGCTGATGAGCGGCGCAGCCACCACCATTTTTCGATCCGCCGAGCCGAAGCTGTCCGCGCTCCACACCTGCGCCATTAAACGTAACTCGCCATTGAACGCCGGAATCGGGAGATCGATGGTGCCTTCGCCGTTGGCATCCAGCGTCACCGGCTGCAGCTGTTGTGCGACGATCTGCACATCGGTGACCGGCTTCTTACCGCCGCGCGACAGCGCATCGGCATCATCGCCGTCACCACCAAAGCGCAGTGCCGCCAGCTTGCCACCGCCTTCGATGAGCTGACCGTAGACATCATATTGATCGGCGTTGTAGCGCTTGCGGCCAAAGAACGCGTCCCATGGATTTGGCGTTTTGTAATCTGTGATGCTCAACACGCCGCTGTCCACCGCTGACAGCAAGACCTGAACCTGCTTAGGCAACTCGCCGCCTTCACGGCTGGCTTTCACCTTCACTTTGACTGTCTGCTCAGGGCGGATTTTTTCGGGCGCATCGATCGCCAGATTGAGACGTCGCGCTTCGGTCGCCATCGGCAGATGCAGCAGACCCACTGCGCGTTTTGGTGTGGTGCCGTTGGCTTTATCGCCATCACGCACCACAATTGCGCTCAGATAGAGATCGTGACGCTTCCAGCTTTCATTTATCGGCACATCAATGGTTGCGCCCCCCGCGGGCACGTCCAACGGCTGCCACCACAGCGTGCCACTGCTGGATTCCACCATCAGATAGCCTTTACCTGCAGCCGGTGATTCCACCTGCACTTTTGCAGTATCACCCGGTTGGTAGGCGCTTTTATCGATTTTCAGTTTGACCTGATCGGGACGTAACGCGCCGGTGCCGTCGGTGTTGTCCTGCCACCAGTAGCCCGCATTGAAGCGTACGCTGCTGACAATATTTTCGCCCGCATGCACTTCCAGACGATAGGTGCCCCACTCCACCGGGAAGCTGATTTTCTGGCTGCCGCCGGCGGCAATAGTGATGCGCTGCTCGTCTTCCTGCAGATCCTTCTGGTCATAACGCGACTGCCACCCTTCGCTGTCTGAGAAGCTCCAGAAGTAGTCACGGCGTTCGTGGATCAGGCGCACATCCAGATCCTGCGCCGCCAGTTTTTCGCCTTGCGGATTGGCATACACCACATCAAATTCCGCCAGGCCGTTTTCAGGCACGGTCGGTTCATCGCGGTAACGATCGGTGCGATAGTCATACACCGACTCACTGTTAAACAGTGGACGGATACCCGGCAGTGCAGGCGCGGGCCAGATCGATTGAGTCGCACGACGTGTCACCGGACGCCCACCGGTTTCCAGCAGGCTGGCTTGCAGGATGAGATTGAGTGGTGAATGACTTTCTGCCCAGCTGCTTTCCACGTTGAGCTGCAGTTTGCCGTTCTCATCCAGCTTTTCATCAACGTCATCGAGGCTGCGTTTCAGTTCCTCAGTGATATCGCCAAATTGATAGCCAGGCAGCGCTGCCACAGCTTCACGCGCTGGCCGCAGGAACAGCTGCCCCTGCAACTCATTGCCCGCCGCTGGTGCGCCATACAGATAACGGCCCTCGACATCAAAGGTCACTGAAGCGTCCGGTGCCAGCGGCTGTTCGCTGTTGCTTAATGCCAGCGCCATACGTTCTGGCAGGAAATCTTCGACATGGAACGGCCAGCTGCGCGGCTGGTTATCACCGCTGTTAATGCGCAGCGTCCATTCGCCGGTCATGGCTGAAGCCGGCAGTGCAAAGCGCTGCTGGTACACACCGTTTTCCGGCTGCCAGACAAAGGTTTGAGTGACTTCACCATTAGGCTGCACCACTTCGGCTTTCACCGGTTGGGGCAGCAGCGGCTTGCCATCGGCATCACGCAGTAACGCGTTGACGATCACCGTTTCTCCGGGCCGATAGAGATCGCGCGGGCCAAACAAGAAGAACTGCTTGTCATAACCCTGCGGGCCATCAATCGGGAATTCGGCGAGATCCAACGCCGGACGATTGAGATCGATCAGTGAGGTTTGCCCTTTCTGCGTTGCCAGCAGCAACTTGCCTTTGGCGTTGGCGGGCAGGCGCAGATGGCCATTGCTGTCACTGGTGCCACTCGCCAGCTGTTGGCCTTTCTCGTCCAGCAGTTGCACATTGACGTCATCTAGCGGTGCGCCATTGGCGAGACTTTGCGTAAAGAGTTCCAGTTGATCCGGGAAGCTATGCAGCGATAAACCAATGTCACTGAGCGTAAACAGGGTTGCTGGCTGTGTGTAATTGTAGGTTCCGGCCTGTTTCATCACCGCTAGATAAACACCGGGCTGCTTGAGCGCATCCACATCGCTGAGCGGCAGCTGCATTTTCTCACGCGTGTTGCGGGCCGGATTGAGATCAAAACGTCCGCTGTAGACCAGATCGGCATTTTTCAGTAAATCGCGTGATTCCCAGTACGACAGGTTATTACCGTAATTCCACTGGGCGAGAAAATCGGCCAGGGCGGCGCTTTTTACCCGGAAGAAATCGACATCAATGTTGTTCACATTGAGTGCCAGCACCGGTAATCCCTGCGTCAGGCGCAGCGGCAGCAGTGATCCCCGGCTGGCGAAACCCACCATCGGCTGGATATCGCGGGTAGTCAGCGTTTGGCTGAAAGGGCTGGATAAGGTACTGCCATCGGCGGCCTTGAGGCCGGCATCAACGGTCACCGTTAATTTGCGCGACGGTTTAGGATGGCGGAAGCGTAGCGCCTTGCCATTCTGCGCCAGTTCCCAGCCGCCATCGACCTTACCGCTTTTCTCATCGCTGATATGGACCCGCGCATTCAAGTCCTGTTTGCTATCGATGGCGGTATTGAAACTCAGCACCAGTGCTGATGCGCCATCCAGTTGCAGCTCGGAAAGGTCGATCACCGAGATCGTTTTCGCCGCATTTTGCACCACAGGCGTATCCTCAGCCTGCGCAGACAGCAAAGCGCCGCCCAATAGTGTTCCGCCGATCAGCATGCTGAGCAGCAGTCGATTAACGCGTTTTGCCATGGTAAGTCCCTCACCAGCCCCAAAGGTTAAAATAGTGTGCTGCGCAATTTCACATCAACCTACTCACTTTAGCAACGATACCCTTGAGATAGCGTTCACATTCCCGGACACTGGTCCTTTCCGTTTTCCGATGATTGAGAAGAGGTTGTTGCGATGACAGCTCCCCTGTTTGTCTCTGCCGATTGGTTAAAAGAGCATTACACCGATAAAACGTTGCAGGTATTAGATGCGCGCATGTTGCCGCCAGGTCAGGAAGCGGTGCGTGATATCCAGGCGGAATATCTGGCAGGGCATTTGCCCGATGCGCCTTATTTCAATATCGAAGCTTTGTCCGATCACACCAGCGCTTACCCGCATATGATGCCGCGCCCGGAAGCGTTTGCCGTGGCGATGCGCGAACTGGGTGTTAATCAGGATAAACATCTGGTGGTTTACGACGAAGGTAACCTGTTCTCTGCACCCCGCGCATGGTGGATGTTGCGCGCCTTTGGCTGCGTCAATGTGTCGATTCTGGCGGGCGGTTTGCAGGGCTGGAAAGCGGCAGGCTTTGATGTCGCTTCAGGCCCGGTTAACCTGCCGGAAGGCGAGTTTGAAGCTCATTACGATCAGGGTCTGGTGAAACGCCTGACCGATGTGTTGTTGATCAGCCATGAAGGCGGCGCGCAGATCGTTGATGCCCGAGCGGCTAACCGCTTTAACGCAGAAGTGGATGAACCGCGTCCGGGCCTGCTGCGCGGGCACATCCCGAATAGCTTGAATATGCCGTGGAACAATCTGGTGGCGAACGGCGAGCTGAAACCGGCGGCTGAACTGCGCGATTTGTTTGAAAAAGCCGGCATTAAATTGGATCAGCCAATTATCGCCAGCTGCGGTTCGGGTGTAACGGCGGTGGTGGTGATTCTGGCACTAACCTCGCTGGGCGTGCGTGACGTCACCCTGTATGACGGATCCTGGGGCGAATGGGGTAGCCGCGACGATTTACCGATTGAGAAATAAAGTTTAGCTAGCCGATTAAACTGCTGAGCATGGCAATGAAGGGGGTTGCAGAACAAACTTCTGAGCCTGCTAATGATGATTTGACTACCGCGCAATAAATTGCGCCGCTACCCGATAAGTGCGATCTGTAGCGGCGCGATCAGATAAGTGCGATCCGTAGCGGCGCGATTTATCGCGCGTATCTTAAGCCGGACAATGGCTGTCAGATGCGCAATAAATTGCACCGCAGCTAGCGATGTTTAGATAATCCGCTGACTGCCTTTGAAGTCGCGCAGGAAACTCCCCCAGCGACGTTCATAAAATGGCGTGATGTGCGCGGTAAAGAAGTGGCTGACGCCTTTCTCGTCGACCACCACTTCGCAGATATCAATCGGTGCGTCATCCGCCAGCGTATCGGTTGCCACGCTGCCTGCCGCCTGAATAATCTCATCGATATTGCTATCCGCTTCGATACCGATCAGCAAATTGGGTTCTTCCGTGGCGCTCTCACGAATGCTGGCGATGTAAGCACGACGCACCTGCTTATACTTAGCAAACAGCTGCGTCAGTGAATCAATCATCTGCGCGGGCGGTTCAGCCACTTCCGACAGAAGCAGCGCATGGCCACCCTCCAGCACCGTTTGCTGGCTGAGCGCACTGCCCTCTTCACCGATCAAATGGGCGATTTCACCCGGTGAAAACTCTTTACCGGCGGGCAGCTTAGGATTGAGGAATAAACTCTCACCCAGGGTCATTTCGAACAGCGTGCGCGCGGGCAGGCGCAGATAAGGCTGCTCCTCTTTAATTGCTTCGCCCATCGCCTCTTCTGAGGTGAAGAACGGGATAACGCTGCCGCCACCCTCTTTTTCCCAATGCAGCAATTCCACGGGCGAGGTGGCATCAAACTGCTCTGCAGGGCTTTCACCTGGCACCCAAATGTCAGATTCCAGCAGCAGTTGAAAAAATTCCGGACGGTGCGCAGGCTCAGTGGCGGCCAGCTTTAGCACCTCTTCAAGACGATTGCTCATTTATCAAGTTCCAAAAAAACGGCAAGCTCATGCATGAGGTTTGCCGCTTAAGCGCTGTTCGGTCGCCATCAATGACGACCCTACACAATACTGATGAAGGATGCACATCAACGACGACCTGACGTAGGTTGCACATCAATGGCGACCAGACAAAAGGTGCATGCACATCAATGGCGGCCTGACGTAGGTTACACATCTCTCTGCGACCCGACGTAAGGTGCGCACTCATGCGCACCGATTTTATTTCAGTAACAGATTGGCAATAGTGCGCACGCCAAGACCCGTAGCACCGGCTGACCACTGATCCACCGCGCTTTTACGGTAAGTGGCAGAACAGTCAATGTGCAGCCAACCCTGCTGATACTTGCTAACGAAGTAAGAGAGGAACGCCGCCGCGCTGCTGGCACCGGCTGCATGTGCCGGACTCGCGATGTTGTTCAGATCGGCAAAGTTTGACGGCAGATGGCTGCGATGGAATTCCGCCAGCGGCAGACGCCAGAAGGCTTCGTTTTCACCGGTTGCACTGCCCAGCAGAGATTCCGCCAGGACATCGTCAAAGGTAAACAGGGCGTGATAATCGTTGCCCAGTGCCGTTTTCGCTGCACCGGTCAGAGTTGCTGCATCAATCAGTAACTCAGGATTTTGCTCGCTGGCATCAATCAGACCATCAGCCAGCACCAGTCGCCCTTCCGCATCGGTGTTCATCACTTCCACGGTTTTACCGTTACGATAGCGAATGATGTCGCCGAGACGGAACGCGTTACCGCTCACCATGTTGTCAGCACAGCACAGGAACAGCTTCACACGTTTCTTCAGGCCACGCGCAATCGCCAGCGCCAGCGCGCCAGTCACCGTTGCTGCGCCGCCCATATCGGATTTCATCGAATCCATAAACGCGCTCTGCTTCAGGCTGTAACCACCGGTATCAAAGGTGATGCCTTTGCCAACCAGACAAGCGTATACCGGTGCATTTTCATCGCCGCTTGGGTTGAAGTCGAGCGCCAGCAGCACAGGTGCGCGGGTTGAACCGCGGCCCACGGTGTGAATACCGGCATAACCCTGCTCGCGCAGATCCTCACCTTTGGTGATGCGATAGCTCACTGCGTCACCGCCCACTTCGCTGATCAGATCGATCGCGCTGTGCGCCAGTTGTTCCGGGCTCAGATCTTCCGCTGGTAAGTTGATGGTGTCGCGCACCCAGTCAACAATCTTCAGACGACGATCAAATTCAGTTTGATCGTTTTCGCTTAATGCTGGCCACTCTACCTGGCGCTTGCCTTTCGGGCTGCGATAGCCTTGCCAGAATGCCCAGCACTTCTCTAAATCCCACTCTTCGCCGCTCAGGGCTACGTGGCGAATCCCCTGACCGTCCAGCTTACGCCCCGCGCGCTGGATGCTCATCAGCGCATCGGCGCCAGTCAGGTGAATGGTCATGCCACTTTCAGTGCTGCTCAGCAGTGCTTTTTCACCCCAGCGCGCATCGGCGGCCTGGGAGCTGAGCGTAATTGTCATCGGTTGTGTTGTCATCGCGTGGCTCCGTTTGCGTTAGGTGTCACCTTGCGCCAGAACCGGCGCAAGGGGTGCATGAATTAGCGGGACGTGGCGGGCGTTAATGCCCGTAAACGGCTTACCGCTTTATTGACCAGCTCAATGGCGTAGTCAATTTCCTCTTCGGTAGTGAAGCGTCCCAGCGAGAAGCGCAGCGAGCTGTGTGCCAGCTCCTGCTCAACGCCCATGGCGCGCAGTACATAAGAGGGTTCGAGACTGGCCGAGGTACAGGCAGAACCGGACGACAGCGCCAGGTCTTTCAGCGCCATAATCAGCGATTCGCCATCAACCTGAGCAAAACTGAGGTTGAGGATATTCGGTGCGCCCTGCTCAAGCGAACCGTTAATATTCACATTCTCTAATTGGCTGATGCCGTGCCACAGACGTTGGCGCATGGCCGCCAGACGCGCCATTTCACTGCTCATCTCTTCACGTGCAACGCGGTATGCTTCGCCCATGCCCACGATTTGATGCACCGGCAAGGTTCCGGATCGCATACCGCGTTCATGTCCGCCGCCGTGCATCTGCGCATCGATCTGTAATTTAGGTTTACGACGCACCCACAGCGCACCAATGCCTTTCGGACCGTAGATTTTATGCGCTGAAAACGACATCAGATCCACCGGCAGTGCCGCAACATCAATCGGCAATTTGCCGACGCTTTGGGTGGCATCTACATGAAACAGGATGTCACGCGCGCGGCACAAGGCACCGAGCGCGGCGATATCCTGAATCACGCCGGTTTCGTTGTTCACATGCATCAGGGAAACCAGCACCGTGTCATCGCGCAGTGCGGCTTCCAGCATCGCCGGCGTGACAATGCCATCGCTGCCGGGTTGCAGATAGGTGACGTCGAAACCTTCACGCTCCAGTTGCTGGCAGCTATCGAGCACCGCTTTGTGCTCAGTTTGACTGGTAATGACGTGTTTGCCGCGCGCCTGATGGAACTGCGCCGCGCCTTTAATGGCGAGGTTATCAGCTTCGGTGGCACCGGAAGTAAAAACGATTTCACGCGGATCGGCATTGACCAGCTCTGCAATCTGATTGCGCGCCACATCAACGGCTTCTTCAGCCTGCCAGCCAAAACGGTGAGAACGGGAAGCGGGGTTACCGAAGGTGCCATCCAAAGTGAGGAACTGCATCATTTTGGTGGCGACACGCGGATCGGCAGGCGTTGTCGCTGCATAATCCAGGTAGATCGGTAATTTCATTGCGCTAAAACTCCGTATAAAAAATCATACGTCTTTATAGCACGATTCAGCCCCGGCTGTGTGAACAGCAAGGGCTGAAGGAGAGCGGATTAAGCACGCAGATTAACGTTGATGGTTTCCTGCATACGATGCTGCTGGAAGCGGCGAGTGTCGTTCATGTTCTGACGATCTGCCACATCAAGGATTTCCTGGTTGTTTACCAGTTCAGCCAGCGTGATGTTGTTGAGGAATTCGCTAATGCGTTCGCTCAGGTCACGCCACAAGACGTGAGTCAGGCAGCGCTCGCCGCCCTGGCAGCCTTCTTTGCCCTGGCACTTGGTGGCATCAACAGATTCGTCAACCGCCGTGATCACCGCGCCAACGGCAATCGCGCCAGCATCTTTACCTAACAAATAACCGCCACCTGGACCACGAACGCTGGCCACTAAACCGTGCTTACGCAGACGTGAGAATAACTGCTCCAGATAGGAGAGCGAAATGCCCTGACGCTCAGAAATGTCAGCCAGCGGCACCGGGCCCTCGTTTGAGTGCAGTGCAACGTCCAGCATAGCGGTTACGGCATAACGTCCTTTGGATGTCAGTCTCATAGCATACAACCTCGTAAGCGTCCGTCCGGGTATCGGCGGGCTATCTGATGAATTGACGCCAGTCTGCCATTCCTGAGTAAAACGGTCAACTATTTAACCAAGTAATTTACTCAACTATTTAACCAACTGTTTTACTCAACTATTACCCTTATCACCTTTAGGCTTTTGGAACGAGGCCAACATCCCGCGCAGGATGTTCAATTCATCACGTTCCGGGCGCGCGCGGGTATAGAGACGACGCAGTTTGCTCATCACCTGGCTTGGGGTGCCTTCACGGATAAAGCCGCTCTCCAGCATCATCTTCTCAATGTGTTGATAGAAGCGCTCCAGATCGTCCACCAAAGGATAAGGGGATTCTTCTTCTTGCGGTTGTGGGCTGGCTTTCTCCTGCGCATCCAGCCATGCCATACGCACTTCGTAAGCAATGATCTGCACTGCCATCGCCAGGTTCAGCGAGCTGTATTCCGGATTTGCCTGAATGGCGACGTGATAGTGGCACTTCTGCAACTCTTCGTTGGTCAGGCCCACACGTTCACGACCAAACACCAGTGCAACCGGTGCCTGCTGGCCCTCTTCCACGCTTTTGATACCGCATTCACGTGAATCCAGCATCGGCCAGGGCAGCGAACGGGAACGCGCGCTGGTGCCGACAACCAGGCTACAGCCTGCAATCGCTTCGTCCAGCGTATCCACGATTTTTGCATCGCCAATCACATCGCTGGCGCCGGCGGCAAGAGAGATGGCCTGCGAGTCAGGTTTGACCAGCGGGTTGACCAGATAAAGATTGGTTAAGCCCATGGTTTTCATGGCGCGAGCAACAGAGCCCATGTTACCAGTGTGCGAGGTTTCAACCAGTACGATTCGGATATTTTGCAGCATAATAGTGAGCGGTGAGAAAATGATGGCGCGTAGCCTAGCATAAAAGCAGGACATTTGCTGAACACCCTGATATACTCCGCGCCGTTTTCACCCGTTCTTTAACATCCAGCGAGAGATACCGATGCATCCGATGCTCAACATCGCCGTGCGCGCAGCGCGCAAGGCCGGAAATTTAATTGCCAAGAATTATGAAACCCCGGACGCTGTCGAAGCCAGCCAGAAAGGCAGCAACGACTTCGTTACCAATGTTGACCGTGACGCAGAACGTCTGATTGTCGAAGTGATTCGCAAATCCTACCCGCAGCACTCCATCATCACCGAAGAGAGCGGTGAACTGGCGGGTGACGATCAGGACATTCAATGGGTAATCGATCCGCTGGATGGCACCACCAACTTCATTAAACGTTTACCACACTTCTCAGTTTCAATCGCAGTGCGCATCAAAGGCCGCACCGAAGTGGCTGTGGTTTACGATCCAATGCGTAACGAACTGTTCACCGCTGTTCGCGGTCAGGGCGCACAGCTGAATGGCTACCGTCTGCGTGGCAGCACCGCGCGTGACCTGGATGGCACCATCCTGGCAACCGGCTTCCCGTTCAAGCTGAAACAGCACGCAACCCCTTACATCAACATCGTGGGCAAACTGTTCACTCAATGTGCTGACTTCCGTCGCACCGGTTCTGCTGCGCTGGATCTGGCTTACGTGGCCGCTGGCCGCGTGGACGGTTTCTTCGAGATCGGTCTGAAGCCATGGGATTTCGCTGCGGGAGAACTGCTGGTGCGTGAAGCGGGCGGCCTGGTGACAGACTTCACCGGCAACCATGGCTATATGATGTCAGGTAACATCGTTGCAGGTAACCCACGCGTTGTGAAAGCCATGCTGGCGACCATGCGTGAAGAACTGAGCGAAGCGCTGAAGCGCTAAGCACAAAAAAGGCGGATATCATATCCGCCTTTTTTTACGCCGTTAAAACGGTCGTAACCCGCTACTCATCATCGGCTGTGCGCTTTGCCACAGTAACCACCCTGCCAGTACCAGCAGAATCCCACCTGCTAATCCTAATGCCGGCATAATGATTTTCGCCCCGTGCGACATTGCACTGTTTGCCCCTAGCTTTTCAGCTAATCGCCGCGATCGTTGAACTAATAAGCCCATTGCGGAGACCGTGACCGCCGTACCGATGGCCATGGCCACCGCCGAGGCCACACCCCACGCATAAACACCAATCACCTTAGAAAACAGCAGCATCATGATGGCGCCAGAACAGGGACGCATGCCCATGGAGAACACCACCAGCGCCTGGGTTTTGCCACTCACGGCGCGATCCATCTGCTCAGCACTTGGCAGATGCGCATGACCGCATCCGCAGTGTTCATCATGCTGGTGATGTGGGCGAATGGCGTGAATCTGAATCTTCGCCGACGCGGGACGTAATAGCGGAAGTAATGTACGCAGCGCACGCCAGCCGACCCACACGCCCAACGCCATCACCAGCAGATAACTGCCCTTCTCCAGCCAGTAACTGCCGAGATGCATTTGCCGCGATGAGGTTTTCAATACCACCAGCATCACTGTGACCAAACCAATCGCCACACCGCCTTGTAACAGTGCGGCCAGTAGCGTCAGTTTCATGCTGGTTTTCAGCTTCGCGGGATGCGTCGCCAGGAAGGTGCTAATCACCACTTTGCCGTGCCCTGGGCCCAGCGCGTGCAGCACACCATAAGCCAGGCTAAAAAGCATTAAAGTCACGCCCGCCTGCTGAGGCTGGTCAGCGACTTGTTGCAGGAGTTGGGTCATTTCGCGATTGAGGACTTTCTGCCATAACACGCTTTGCAGCAAAATTTGCGACCAGTGTTGCCACAAGGTAAATCCGGCAGCGAGCATTACTATGGCCAGCAACCAAAGCGGCCACAAACGGCGTGATCGAGAAGGCAGAGAAATCAATGACATGTCAGGGTCACCGTCTGCGCGAATTGCTGGCCGAGATCCATGTCTTCCGGCGGCGCATCGGCTTTATCCAGCGACAGCGCATATTGCTTGAGCGAGTCATCCGGTTTGGGGGTGTGTAAGTCTATCTGGCAGTGTGCTTTTACGCCGTCGTCCATGGTTAATGCCTGTGGGTTATCGTAATACATATCAACAAAGTAGCTCGGATCGAAGGTCTGAATACGATACTGTTTCGCACTCAGCGACTGGGGTTCGCCAAACGGCACAATAAACTCCAGCACTGCTTTGTTGCCGTTGCGCGACAAATTGTACTCTTTGGGCAAATTCAGGAACTTCACCCGCGCTTTGTCCTGCCATACCTCTGAGAAGTAATGTTGCCCCAACACGTTCGCCATCACCTGCGCCGCCAGCTTTTTCCATACCACGTCACCGGGTTTCGCTTTGCCGGCATCGTAAAGCAGATCGGCTGAAGTAATTTCATCCATGGTCCACACCATTTTCATGCCTGTCAGATGATCGTTTTCGCTGACAAACTCGTTTTTCATATCTATAAAGCTGTGCGGATGAGACCAGGCTGCAGCGCTGAACAACAGCGTAAAAGGAATGAGTGCAATTTTCATGTGTTATAAAGTAACAATTCTCAAGTGAAGATTATACTGGTCCAGAAAAACTGTGACCCGCCTAAAAGCTCTGAGCAAAAGTCACGACAAAGTGCAGGGTTACCGCGTGGAGTTAGCTATTCTTAGCTCAAAAATGACCCGCGGATAATACTATTGATGAGTTCTGCACCTTCATCTGCACCACTCTTCAGCCGTGCCCAGCGTCGTTGTCATCTGCTATTGCTACTGTTTCTGCCTGCTCCCGCGCTAACGCTTGAAAAGCTCTGCCAGTTAAATGGTGTTGATCCTGCCGTTGCCCGACAGGATATCGCGGATGTCGGTGATGAGATACAGCGCTTCCATCAACTGGAGTTACACCAGATGGTGGATGGCAGCTTCCGCATACACGGGACGGAACTGGACAGGCGGCTCTGCCTGCTACATTGGCTGCGACGCGCGCTGCGCCTGTCGCAGGATTTCGTCTGCGAACATTTTGCTCCCGTGCTGCGTCAGCGCCTGAAAGTCCTCAATATCGAAAAGGCGCTGTGGGATGAAACCAATCTGCAGGCGTTAATTCAACATTGTAGTCTGCGACTAAGCCGCGATTTCACGCCGCGCGACCGCCTGTTCCTGCAAATCTTTATGAAGTACGCGCTGTGCCAACGGCAAAATGCACTGTTTAATGAAAAACAGCGGGCATGGCTGGCAACAAAAACCGAGCGTGCTGCCGCAGATGATGTGATTCACCATTGGCAGAAACGCTGCCATTTAGCGCCGGACGTTAGCGAAACCGACTTCTGGACGCTGCTATTCAGTTTGATTCATGCGCCGGATGGGAATCAGCTTGAAGACCACCAGGCGCAGCAGCTCATGCTGGCCGTAGAAGCGTTAATCGCCCGTTTTGAACAGCTGGCGCAGACACGCGTCAAAAATCAGCACGAGCTGAAATTGCAATTATTCACGCATCTGGCGCAAGCGCTGGATCGCAGTCACTTTGCCATTGGGATTGATAACAGTGTGGCATTGGACGTGGCGCGTCTTTATCCACGTTTACTGCGCACCACTGAACGCGCGCTCTATCACTTTAGCAGTGATTTCGGCACGGAATTCAGCGCGGAGGAAGTGAGTCTGGTGGCAGTGTTGTTCGGTGCCTGGCTGATGCAGGATAGCGCACTGCAGGAGAAGCAGGTACTGCTGTTGACCGGCGCGGATGCGGCAATGGAACAATTACTGGAGCAGCAAATCCGCGAGATAACGCTGCTGCCAATCAACATCACTTATCAGGATATGCTGCACTTTCAACGAGAAGGTGCACCGCGTGACGTGGCGCTGGTGATCACACCCTACGCCACATCGTTACCGTTGTTTTCACCGCCGCTGATCCACGCCGAGCTGCCGCTGAGCTACCATCAGCAGCAGCGCATTCGTCAACTGCTGGAAGCTTAAGCGGCGCGCGGACGTAGGAACAGTGCAGGAAGCGCCACCAGTGCCATCACCCAGAACAGATGTCCCTGTAAATGGGTAAACAGCACACCGCTGATCATCGTCATCACGGCAATCCCGCCGCCCATCGCCAGTGCAGAGTAAAGCGACTGCAACCGAATCACCTCGGCCCCTTTGCGCGCGGCAATAAAGCGCATCGCTGCCAAATGGCATACGGTGAAGCTGCCACAATGCAAAATCTGAGCAGCAATGAGCAGCGGCAGCGCAGTGCTGGATCCCAGCATCACCCAGCGCACTAACGCACAGCAGCAAGAAAGCAGCAGCAAGTCGCGGGCACTCCAGCGACGGAACAGACGATTACTCAGCGCGAAGATGACGATTTCCGCCACTACGCCCAACGACCATAGATAGCCAATCACCGATGCGGAATAGCCTGCTTCCTGCCACCAGATAGCACTGAAGCTGTAATAAGCTGCATGTGCCCCCTGCATTAGCGTCACGCATAACATAAAGCGCCAGACCGCGTTCTCCCGTAGCATATCGCGCCACGCCGTCCAACCGCCGCTTGCCCCCTGCCGCACATCACCTTGTGGCCGGGTTTTGGGTACTAACATCATGCCGCTAAGCATGGCCAGCAAGCCCACACTCAGCAGTGCCAGAATCGCCTGTGATGACCAGGCACTCACCAGCATCCCCGTCAGCGCAGAGCTAATCACAAACGCCAGCGAACCCCATAGCCGCACCGGGCCATAAGCCAGACCAATTTGCTGCGTCCAGGTCGCTGCCAGCGCATCGCTGAGCGGCACCAACGGCGAGAAAAACAGGTTGAATCCCACCATGACCAGTAACAGCCATAACCATTGGCCGCCAAACCAGAAACCTAACGCAAACAGGCACGTCATCAATGCCAGCAGCCGCAACGCCAGAATCAGCTGAGAAGGGTTTTTAACCTGCGAGGCGATCAGCAGGCTACCGACAAATCGCGCCACCATGCCGCAACCGAGCAGTAAGCCGATTTTTTCCGCATCCAGGCCTATGCCTTTGAGCCAGACGCTCCAGAAAGGTAAGTAGATGCCGTAACAGAAGAAGTAGGTGAAGTAGCTGAGTCCCAGCCATCTGGCCGATCCGATGGTCATTTTGCCTCCCACAGGCATGTCAGCTGCGCCCGCAGCCCATTGGGCCGCTACTTTGTCAGAGGCTTGAACAAAAGTGAAATGAAAGGTCGGGGAATCGCTTTTTCTGCGACAGGCTTCGTATCGGAAATCGTACCTCAGACGCCGTAATAACAAGGTCTGCGTGAACGCTTCATGTGCGGTGTGTGCGGTGTGTGCGGTGTGTGCGGTGTGTGTTGACTCTATACAGCATGGGTCGCGTGCATAAAAAAGGATGGCAAGCACCATCCTTTTTAATCACATCAGCATGGTGCCAAATCAGGCATACACAGGCAGACGCGCACAGATATCGAGTACCTTCTGCTTGGTGCGCTCGATGGTCGCTTCGTCGTTGATGTTGTCCAGCACGTCAGCGATCCAGCCAGCCAGCTCACGCACGTCTGCTTCTTTGAAGCCACGACGTGTCACTGCAGGCGTGCCGATACGCACACCGGAGGTCACGAATGGGCTCTTCGGATCGTTAGGTACACTGTTTTTGTTCACAGTGATGTTAGCACGGCCCAGCGCGGCATCCGCTTCTTTACCGGTCAGGTTTTTGCTCACCAGATCGATCAGGAACAGGTGGTTATAAGTGCCGCCTGAAACGATGTTGTAGCCACGCTCCAACAGAACTTCAACCATTGCTTTGGCGTTTTTAGCCACTTGCTGCTGGTAAGATTTGAACTCTGGCTCCATTGCTTCTTTGAACGCCACCGCTTTACCCGCGATCACGTGCATCAGCGGGCCGCCCTGTCCACCCGGGAATACCGCAGAGTTCAGTTTTTTGTACAGGTCTTCGTCACCGTTTTTCGCCAGAATCAGGCCACCACGTGGACCCGCGAGGGTTTTGTGGGTGGTTGAGGTCACGATGTGTGCATGCGGAACCGGGTTCGGGTAGACATCAGCGGCGATCAGACCGGCAACGTGTGCCATGTCAACGAACAGGTAAGCGCCCACGCTATCAGCGATTTCGCGCATTTTTGCCCAGTCGCACACGCCAGAGTATGCAGAGAAACCACCGACGATCATTTTTGGCTTATGCGTTTTAGCCAGCTCAGCCAGTTCGTCGTAGTTGATTTTGCCGGTTTCGTCGATGCCGTAAGGGATGACGTTATATAGCTTGCCTGACAGGTTCACTGGTGAACCGTGCGTCAGGTGACCACCGTGCGCCAGGTTCATACCGAGGATGGTGTCGCCCGGCTGCAACAGCGCAGTATAAACCGCGAAGTTGGCCTGTGAGCCAGAGTGCGGCTGTACGTTGGCAAAGTCTGCGCCAAACAGCGCTTTCGCGCGATCGATTGCCAGCTGCTCAACGATATCAACGTATTCACATCCGCCGTAGTAGCGTTTTCCCGGATATCCTTCGGCATATTTGTTGGTGAGCTGTGAACCTTGCGCCTGCATAACGCGTGGGCTGGTGTAGTTTTCAGAAGCAATCAGTTCGATGTGCTCTTCCTGACGCACCTTCTCTTGCTCCATAGCCTGCCACAACTCGGCATCATAATCGGCAATGTTCATATCACGCTTTAACATCCGGCATCTCCTGACTAGCTAACTTTTTTAACGGCAGTTTAGGCCCCGGCAAGGGGCGAAGGCCAACAGTGTAAACGGTTTTGACAGGTGACGGTAGCGCCAATCCCCTCTTTTTACGCAAACGATTGGCACGGCGCTGGAACGGGTTTTTTACGCCTTTTTGCAATCCTGTAAATCACGATATTTGCTCACGCTGGAGAGGAATATTTTTCAGGTTTGTGGGCCAGCCTCCAGCTTCAGCACCTAACCCGCAATCAAAACAGGGGATTTACAGGCTGGATGAACGATCATAAGATGCATTTAAAATACATGTTTAAATTCACTGTGAGGCATTCACCATGCTTGATGCGCAAACTATCGCTACCGTAAAGTCTTCCCTGCCCGCTATTGCTCAGCTTGGCCCGCAACTCACTGGCCACTTCTACCAACGTTTGTTAACGGCACATCCGGAACTGAAAAACGTCTTCAACATGAATAATCAGCGCAGTGGCAATCAGCGTGAGGCGCTGTTTAATGCCATTGTCGCGTACGGCAGCAACCTGGAGAACCTGGCGGTGCTGCTGCCGGCGGTAGAGAAAATTGCGCAGAAGCACACCAGCCTGAACATTCAGCCCGCGCAATATGCGGTAGTCGGTGAAACGTTGCTGGCCACCATCGAAGAGTTACTCAATCCCGGCGATGACGTCTTACAGGCGTGGGGCAAAGCTTACGGGGTGCTGGCGGATGTGTTTATCCAGCGTGAAGAGGCGATTTATTGCGCCTCAGAAGAGAAAGTCGGCGGCTGGCGTGGCGCGCGTGACTTCCGTATTCGCACCATCAACACTGAAAGCTCAGTAATTAAAAGTTTTGAGCTGGTACCTAACGATGGTCAGCCCGTCGCCGATTTCCTGCCCGGACAATATCTGGCTGTTAGTCTGCGACCTGAAGGAAGCGAAAATATCCAGCATCGCCAGTATTCACTCACCCATCTACCTAACGGTAAATCCTATCGTATCGCAGTGAAGCGCGAGGAACACGGCAGCGTTTCCGGTTGGCTGCACACCCATGCGAAGGTCGGTGATATTGTGCAATGTGCTGCACCGGCGGGTGATTTCTATTTGCAAACAAAGGGAACCGCGCCGATCACGCTGATTTCTGCCGGTGTGGGTCAAACTCCGATGCTGGCAATGTTAGCCAGCCTGGCTGAGCAGCAGTATGCGGGCGCGGTTAACTGGCTACATGCGGCCGAATGTGGTGCACAGCATGCTTTCGCGGATGAAGTGCAAGCCACAGGTTCACGCCTGCCGCACTTCGCCAGCCATATCTGGTATCGCGAGCCGGAAAGCGTGGACAGTGGCCGTTTTGATGCGCAGGGATTCATGGACCTCGCAGGCATCTCCAGCCAATTGAATCAGGCCGACCGCCAGTTCTGGCTATGCGGGCCGCTGCCATTTATGCAGTTTGTCGCGCGGCAGCTGGTGGATGCCGGTATCAGTGCCGATCGTATCCATTATGAAGTTTTTGGCCCGCACAAAGTGCTGTAAACAAAAAAGCCTGCATCATGCAGGCTTTTTAACAGGCTAACGAAGGGGCTTAGATCGCCTCTTCGTCCTCTTCACCGGTACGGATTCGCACCACGCGCGCCACGTCGAACACAAAGATTTTACCGTCGCCGATTTTGCCGGTCTGCGCGGTATTCATAATGGCTTCAACGCAGGTGTCGACGATGTCATCACCGACCACCATTTCGATTTTCACTTTTGGCAGAAAATCGACCATGTACTCCGCGCCACGATACAGCTCAGTGTGGCCTTTCTGGCGACCAAAGCCCTTAACTTCACTGACCGTCATCCCGGTGATGCCTACTTCAGCCAACGCTTCGCGCACATCATCGAGTTTGAATGGTTTAATAATTGCATCGATCTTTTTCATGACAGATCCTTTTTTCACTCCCTCCATGATGGACGGATAACAAGTAGTATATACCCGTCCTGCTTCAAGTTGCAGAGGGGTTGGCGGCTCTCTTTTCCCCAAATCGCTTGAAGAAGTAAGCTCATCGGGATGCTTTCGTTTGCCGTCTGACTGCAACTCAAATTATTTGGGGTAGTCAATGGATGAATCAATATGCCGCAGCAAGCTACTCTTTAAATTCACTGGCGTCCAGCTCATGGCGTGACAGCAGCTTATAGAATTCTGTACGGTTACGTCCAGCCAGACGCGCAGCGTTAGTGACATTTCCTTTGGTCATTTGCAGCAATTTGCGCAGATAGTTGAGCTCAAATTGATTACGTGCCTCAACAAAAGTCGGCAGCGCCGTATTTTCACCCGCTAACGCCTGCTCAACCAGCGCATCCCCGATCACGGGTGACGTGCTCAGCGCGACACACTGCTCAATCACGTTGACCAGCTGCCGCACGTTGCCAGGCCAACTGGCCCCCACTAAACGTTTCATCGCATCCACAGAGAAGCTGCGCACGAAGGGTTTATGGCGTTCGGCCGATTGGCGCAAGAGATGGTTCGCCAACAGCGGAATATCCTCTGCACGTTCATGTAGTGCGGGAATCTTCAGATTCACCACATTGAGGCGATAGTAGAGATCCTCGCGGAAACTCTTTTTCTCCATCGCTTTGGGCAGATCGCGATGGGTGGCCGAGATGATACGCACGTTGATATCGACATCCCGATTACTGCCCAGCGGACGCACTTTTCGCTCCTGCAAGACGCGCAGGAGTTTGACCTGCAACGCCTGTGGCATATCACCAATTTCATCAAGAAACAGCGTGCCACCCTCCGCCGCCTGAAACAGCCCTTCACGCGCACTCACGGCACCGGTGAAAGCCCCTTTGGCGTGACCAAACAGCTCAGACTCCAGCAGTTGCTCCGGTAACGCACCACAGTTAATGGCAATAAACGGCTTGTTTGCACGCGGGCTGGCGGCGTGAATCGCCTGAGCCAGCACTTCTTTTCCGGTACCGCTCTGGCCATTGATTAACACGCTGACGTCGGATTGCGCCACCATGTGCGCTTGATCCAGCAAACGCAGCATCAGTGGATTGCGCGTCACTACCGCTTCACGCCAGGTATCATCACTGACGGGCGCGCGCTGTGCCAGCGCTTCATCAATGGCTTTATACAGCGCGTCACGATCCACTGGCTTCGTCAGAAAACTGAACACCCCCTGCTGCGTAGCGGAAACCGCTTCGGGGATCGAGCCGTGCGCCGTAAGAATGATCACCGGTAAACCCGCATGGCGTTTCTGGATTTCGCCAAATAACGCCAGTCCGTCCATTTCATCCATACGCAGATCGCTGATCACCAGATCAACTTTCTCTTTCTGCAACTGGCGCAGCGCATCCGGGCCACTTGCGGCGGTGGTCACCTGATAGCCTTCACTGCTTAAGCGCATGCCAAGCAGTTTAAGCAGGCCGGGATCATCATCCACCAGCAGTAAACGTGCAGACTGTTTCATGGTCACTGATCCTCACTTTGTGCATCACTGGCACCGTGCGATGTATCGCTGCTGTCCGCCGGTTTACGGGACGACAGCTGGCGTTCGATGTCAGTTAAGCGCTCAAGCTTACGCTGAGTCTCCTCCAGTGATTGACGCAGTTTGGTTTGCTGCTGGCGCAGGCTATCCAGCTCAGTATCGTGGCTTTGCTGGAGTGCAGCATAGCGGCTGCGTTCACCGCTTAACGCCAGCTGCGCCGCCTGATTACTACGCCACAACATTAATAACGGACGCACGGAGGCTGGATAGGAAGCGCTGTAACCGTCTAGCGTATCGACGAACTGACGGCGCTCAAAGGGCGTCACATTGCCATTTGCCAGCAGAATGCCTTGTTTAAAAGCACGCGACCAGCCTTGTACTGGCCAGCGTCGTGCCTCAGCACGCGCTTCCGCTGGGGATAAACGCTCACCACAGTCGATAGCACGCTGCCAGTAGAGGGGGTTGCTCATGGCTGTTGGCGTTTCAATCTTCCACACGTTTTGACAATCGGTCGCCAGATAATCAGGCAGCCGCACTTCTGGCTCAGGAAGATTGGTGCCATCGTGTAATGCGCTGCCCGTGGACGGTGTCTGGCAGGCACTCAAGCCAAATGCCACCAACGCGCAGCTAAAAAGTTTAATCAGGGTGTGTTTCATTAATCAGGCATTCCCGGCGCTGGTCGTCAAAATGATTCGAAAACAGACATCCGCATCCTTGCGCGTTACCAATTGCAAATCGCCCTGCATCCTGCGCAGGCAATCTTTGGCGATGCTTAACCCCAGCCCGCTGCCTTTAACTGGCCCTTTGCGCTGCTGGCTGCCCTGAAAAAAGGGCTCAAAAATCATCGCCTGCTCTTCAGCCGGAATCGGTGTGCCGGTGTTTGCCACCTCAATCCACACCTGGTTGCCTTTCTGTTGGCTCTTCAGCCAGATGTTACCGGATTCGCTGCCGTAGTTCACGGCGTTCGAATAGAGGTTATCGATGACCCTTTGCAGCAAGGTTGCCTCTGCCAGACAGTGCGTCACCTGAAGATCAACATGGGTGGTGATATGTCGCGCACTGGCAGGCAATGAATGGATTTTAACAACCGCATCAACGATGTCATTGAGCGCCACCGGCTCGAGCGCCATTGGGCCATCCGCCAGTTTGCGGTTGTAATCCAAAAGTTGTTCGATGAGACGCTGCAAATGGCGGCTGCTGGTATCAAGAATCGCGACCACTTCTTGCTGTTCCGCATTGAGCGGCCCAGCCACCTGATCGGCCAATAATTCCGTGCCTTCACGCAAGCTGGCAAGCGGGGTTTTCAGTTCGTGCGAGAGATGACGCAAAAATTCATGACGCTGCTCTTCCAGCCAGCTCAAACGCTCGCTCAGCCACACGATGCGCTGGCCAAGAGAGCGGATTTCACGCGGACCGCGAAAACTGACGCTATCGCCAAGCGCTTTGCCTTGCCCCAGTCGGTTAATCATCCGTTCTACGCGTTTAACCGGGCCGATGATCATGCCGGTAAACAGCAGCACCAGTGCCAGGCTGATCAGAAACAGAATCAGCGCCTGCCAGCCGAAAAACTGGCCGCGATCGGCTATTTCGCGCTGAAGCTGCAAGCCACGCGAAAATACCACTTCACGCGTCGCCTGCACCATTTGCGCATTGGCATCAGAAAAATGTTCGAGGGCCGTGGCGGCTTTTGCCACTGGGTTACCGTTGTCGCACTGCACGCTGGCGAGCTGCGGCAAGGTTTCCTGCAGCGCTTTGAAGGAAGGAAGATCCGGCAGGCTATCTGCATGGCTGGTGAGCATCTGACCGTACCGCGTCCACTGCGTCTGATAAAGCTTTTGCAAGGTGGCATCCCCTAGCACGCAATATTGACGATAACTGCGCTCCAGCTCGAGCGCCGTGCGCGCCATCGCCTCGCTGCGGCGCACGTCAGTAAAGGTATTGCGGTTGGTATCTGCGGCCTGATTACTGAGCGCAGAAAGGCTTTCCCAGGCTTGCCAGGCCAGCACCAGCAAGGGCAACAGCACCAGCAAAAACGCCATCAAGACCAACTGCCGCAGGGATCGGGGAAACAGACGCCATCTCTTCACTACCACGCTTCCTTAAATGTGAGCTGCTGGCATGCTAACGAAGTATCAAAAGGGAAGAAAGTACCGAAAGGAAAACGGCAGCCCTTTTGGGCTGCCGTGAGAGCGACGCCGCAGCATCGCTTGCAAAATAGGTGGAGCCTAACTCAACGTTGCGTCCGATGCTTGATAACGTTGCAAAGCAAGCGATTATCGGTTGGGTGGACGGCAGGCTCCGTTTGGTGCGTCATTCGAATTTTATGAGCTCAACCGCAATGCGGGGCAATCATAGACAGGAGAATGAGCAACGCTGTAAGTATAGCAACTATCGTGCCAAAAATGAAATAGCATTAATTATCAGAGTAATGCGAGGTATGACGCAGTATTTTAAGAAAAAGCGGACCGGCTGGTCTGATGAAAGTGTCGCTGATCAGCAACGAGATAGAGTGTGAAAAATTGATCCAATATAAATCAATAAATTAAATGTCACCATTCAGCGACACATCATTATCGTGTTTGTCGCTAATTTCCGACAATTTTGCGAGCCAGCCTAAGTAGGTCATGGCGTAATGGATTGAGTGAGTGAGTGAGTGAGTGAGTGAGTGAGTGAGTGAGTGAGTGAGTGAGTGAGTGAGTGAGTGAGTCTGGACCAGCCGGCCAAAAGAAAGGCCGCCTTGCGGCGGCCTCTGACGCGACTGGCTAAATTAGCCCAGCTGCTTACGTGCGTTACGGAAGATACGCATCCACGGGCTGTCTTCGCCCCACTCTGCTGGGTGCCAGGAGTTACTCACGGTGCGGAACACGCGCTCTGGGTGCGGCATCATAATGGTGACACGACCGCTTTCGTTGGTTACCGCAGTGATACCATTCGGCGAGCCGTTCGGGTTGGCTGGGTAATTTTCGGTCACTTTACCGAAGTTGTCCACGAAGCGCAGCGCCACCAGACCTTTGCTTTCCAGCTGAGCCAGATGCGCACCGTCACGCACTTCCACGAAGCCTTCACCGTGCGACACGGCGATTGGCATATGAGAACCGGCCATGCCGTCCAGCAGCAACGATGGGCTCGCAGCCACTTCGACCAGGCTGAAACGTGCTTCAAACCGCTCTGACTGGTTACGTACAAAGCGTGGCCACAGTTCGCTGCCTGGAATCAGCTCACGCAGATTCGACATCATTTGGCAGCCGTTACATACGCCCAGCGCCAGCGTCTGTGGACGGTGGAAGAAGTTTTCGAACTCATCACGCACACGTCCGTTGAACAGAATCGACTTCGCCCAACCTTCACCGGCACCCAATACGTCACCGTAAGAGAAGCCACCGCACGCGACCAGCGCCTGGAACTCTTCCAGACCACGGCGGCCCGCCAGCAGATCGCTCATGTGCACATCGACTGCGGTGAAACCAGCACGGTGGAAGGCAGCTGCCATCTCAACGTGGGAGTTCACGCCCTGCTCACGCAGTACGGCAACACGAGGACGCGCGCCTGTGGCGATCATCGGCGCAGCAACATCTTCTTCTGGCTTGAAGGTCAGATGAACGTTCAGGCCAGGATCGTTGTCGTCTTTCTTCGCTTCGTGCTCCTGATCGGCACAGGCAGGGTTGTCACGCAGGCGCTGCATCTGCCAGGTGGTTTCTGCCCACCAGGTACGCAGCGTGGTGCGGCTTTCGCTGTACACCGCGCTGTCGCCAGAACGGATGACAAAGCGATCGCCCGGTAGCGCCTGACCAATCACATGCACATTGCTGCTCAGGCCATGGTCGGCAAACACTTTCTCAACGGCGGCACGGTCAGCGGCGTTAATCTGGATCACTGCACCCAACTCTTCGGTGAACAGTGCTGCCAGCGCATCGTTACCCAGCGCGGCGATATCGGCTTCGATGCCGCAGTGGCCGGTAAAGGCCATTTCTGCCAGCGTTACCAGCAGGCCACCATCAGAGCGGTCATGGTAAGCCAGCAGTTTCTGCTCGGCCACCAGCGCCTGAATGGCGTTGAAGAAGCCCGCCAGTTGCGATGCATCACGCACGTCGGCTGGTTTGTCGCCTAACTGACGATAAACCTGTGACAGCGCGGTAGCACCCAGGGTGTTCGCGCCATTACCGAGATCCACCAGCATCAGCAGGTTATCCTGGCCAGCTTGCAGCTGAGGCGTCACGGTGCGGCGCACATCTTCCACACGCGCAAAGGCGGTAATGACCAGCGACAGCGGTGAGGTCATCTCACGCTCTTCAGTACCCTGCTGCCAGCGAGTTTTCATCGACATCGAGTCTTTGCCCACTGGAATCGTGATGCCCAGCGCCGGACACAGTTCTTCACCAACCGCTTTCACTGCGGCATACAAACCGGCATCTTCGCCTGGGTGACCTGCTGCGGCCATCCAGTTTGCGGAGAGCTTCACGCGCTGCAGGGAACCAATCGCGGTGGCTGCCAGGTTGGTTAGCGCTTCACCGACCGCTAAACGGCCTGAGGCAGCGAAGTCCAGCAAGGCGACTGGCGCACGTTCGCCCAGTGAGAAGGCTTCGCCGTGATAGCTGTCCAGGCTGGCGGTGGTCACTGCACAGTTCGCTACCGGGATCTGCCATGGGCCGACCATCTGGTCACGCGCCACCATACCGGTTACCGAACGGTCACCGATGGTAATCAGGAAGGTTTTCTCTGCCACAGTTGGCAGATGCAGTACGCGATTAACGGCGTCAGCCACGGTAATGCCGTCACGCACCAGCGCATCGCCTTTGGCCTGCTGAGTGGCAACATCACGCGTCATCTTCGGCGTTTTGCCCAACAGCACGTCCAGCGGCATGTCGATAGGGTTGTTATCGAAGTGGCTATCCGCCAGGTTCAGATGCAGCTCTTCGGTGGCTTCACCGATCACCGCATAAGGTGCACGCTCACGCTTACACAGCTCGTCAAACAGCGCCAGCTGAGCCGGTGCCACCGCCAGCACATAACGTTCCTGGGATTCATTACACCACACTTCCAGCGGGCTCATGCCTGGCTCATCGTTGAGGATGTCGCGCAGGTTGAAGTTACCGCCACGGCCACCATCACTCACCAGCTCTGGCATGGCGTTCGACAGACCGCCAGCACCGACGTCGTGGATGAACAGAATCGGGTTGGCTTCGCCCAGCTGCCAGCAACGGTCGATCACTTCCTGGCAGCGACGCTCCATTTCCGGGTTGTCACGCTGGACAGATGCAAAATCCAGATCCGCATCAGACTGACCAGAGGCCATTGAAGAGGCTGCTCCGCCGCCGAGGCCAATGTTCATCGCGGGTCCGCCGAGCACGATCAGTTTCGCGCCGACGACGATCTCACCCTTCTGCACGTGGTCAGCACGGATGTTACCAATACCGCCCGCCAGCATGATCGGCTTATGGTAGCCACGCAGTTCTGAGCCATTATGGCTGTTCACGCGCTCTTCATAAGTACGGAAGTAACCGTTCAGTGCAGGACGGCCAAATTCGTTGTTGAACGCTGCGCCGCCCAGTGGGCCTTCAGTCATGATATCCAGCGCGGTAACAATACGCTCCGGCTTACCAAAATCTTCTTCCCACGGCTGTTCAAAACCCGGAATACGCAGGTTGGAAACGGAGAAACCGACCAGGCCCGCTTTCGGCTTCGCGCCACGTCCCGTTGCGCCTTCATCACGGATTTCACCACCGGAACCGGTCGCAGCACCTGGCCACGGTGAAATGGCAGTTGGGTGGTTATGGGTTTCAACCTTCATCAGGATATGTGCATCTTCCTGATGGAAGGTGTATTCGCCCTTCTGCGCATCGGCGTAGAAGCGGCCCACTTTTGAACCTTCCATCACCGCGGCGTTGTCTTTATAAGCAGACAGCACGTGCTCAGGGTTATGTTCAAAGGTGTTTTTGATCATTTTGAACAGCGACTTCGGCTGTTTCTCACCGTCGATAATCCAATCGGCGTTGAAGATTTTATGACGGCAGTGCTCTGAGTTGGCCTGAGCAAACATGTAGAGCTCGATGTCGTTCGGATTGCGGCCCAGTTTGGTGAAGGCGTTCAGCAAATAATCGATTTCGTCATCAGCCAGCGCCAGGCCCAGCGTGGTGTTGGCCTGTTCCAGTGCAATGCGACCGGCACCCAGCACATCAACGCTTTTCAGCGGCTGTGGTTCATGGTGTGCGAACAACTGCTGCGCATCATTCAGGTCACCGAACACGGTCTCCATCATGCGGTCATGCAGCAGGCTAGCCAGCTGTTGCCATTGCGCTTCCGTCAGCTGCGGCGCCTGCACATAGAAAGCCATACCGCGTTCGAGGCGGATAACCTGGGGCAGATCGCAGTTGTGCGCGATATCGGTGGCTTTTGATGACCACGGAGAAATGGTGCCGGGACGCGGCGTCACCAGTAACAGACGCCCTTGTGGCGCGTGCTCGGCGAGAGAAGGACCGTATTTCAGCAGACGTTGCAGGCGGGCATGTTCATCCGCACTGAGCGGTGCACTGACATCGGCAAAATGGACGTACTCGGCGTAAATATCACTCACTGGCAGGTGAGCGTCCTGAAAGCGGGTCAGCAGTTTGTTTACACGAAATGCCGACAGAGCGGGCGAACCACGCAGAATTTCCATCATCAAAGATCTCTCGTCTTCGAAGCGCCGGGCGACGCTTCATTGGGCGCAACAGGGGAAAACGGGCGGTATTATAGAGAAACAGCACGGGTTACGAAACCGTTTGCGCATAAAATCTGGCACTCAGCATTTGGCTGAATTTTGCACAATTCTTGCTATATAAGTTGCCCTGCTGCACTTTGTTGCGCAAAATGCCCCTCGCTCTGGGAGTAAAAACAACACAAATACTGCCTTTAAAAGACAGAGGCCTGTGAGCCATTACGAGACAACTATTTGAAACGCCTGAAAATAAACTATCTGTTTATCGGTCTGATCACCGTGCTGCTTGCGCTGGCACTGTGGCCTTCCATCCCCTGGTACGGGGGCGGAAAAGACGCGTTATCACAGATTAAATCACGTGGAGTGCTGCGCATCAGTACCGTCAACTCCCCGCTGACTTACTACACCATCAATAATGCACCAGCCGGTATGGATTACGAGCTGGCGAAACGCTTCGCCGATTATCTTGGCGTCAAACTTGAGGTTACGGTGCGTCCGAACCTCGGCGATCTGTTTGACGATCTGGATGATGGTAAGGCGGATTTGCTCGCAGCTGGGCTGATCTACAACGGTGAACGCCTTGCCCACTATCAAAGTGGACCAAGCTACTACTCTGTTTCGCAGCAGTTGGTGTACCGCATTGATAAGCCACGGCCGAAGAATCTCGGCGATTTGAAAGGCCGCCTGATTGTGCAGTCCGGTTCGGCATATCTGTCAACTTTACGTTCCGCAAAAGCTGACAGCTATCCCGATCTCGATTGGGCGATTTCTACCGATCAGGGACAGAAAGCGCTGCTGGAAGCCGTCGCCGACGGCAAGCTGGATTACACCGTGGGCGATTCGGTCACCATCGGCTTATTGCAGCGCATCCATCCGCAGCTGGCCGTAGCATTCGACATCACCGATGAAGAACCGGTCACCTGGTATCTGCCACGCAATGATGATGACAGTCTGAATGCGGCAATGCTCGACTTCTACAGCCAGATGGGCGAAGAAGGCACAATGGCGCGCCTCGAAGAGAAGTATCTCGGTCACGTTGGCACTTTTGATTACGTGGATACCCGCACCTTCCTGCGCGCGATTGATAACACGTTGCCGGATATCAAACCGCTGTTTGAGAAATACGCGGCGAGCATGGACTGGCGTCTGCTGGCAGCCATCTCTTATCAGGAGTCACACTGGAATCCGCAGGCGACCTCACCGACCGGCGTGCGCGGCATGATGATGTTGACGCGTAACACCGCTGACAGCCTCGACGTCAACGATCGCCTTGATCCTGAGCAGAGCATCCGTGGCGGCAGCGAATACCTGCAACGTATGATGGAGAAGGTGCCGGACACCATCCCAGATGATGAGCGCATCTGGTTTGCATTGGCGGCGTATAACATGGGCTATGCGCACATGCTGGATGCCCGCAAGCTGACGGCCAAACAAGGCGGTAATCCTGATAGCTGGGCCGATGTCAAACAGCGTCTGCCGATGCTGAGCCAGAAGCGTTATTACGCGCAAACCTCCTACGGTTACGCGCGCGGCCATGAAGCTTACAACTATGTCGAGAACATCCGTAAGTATCAGATCAGTCTGGTGGGATATCTGCAGGAGCAGGAGAAGCGCATCGCTCAGCAGTCGGCGCTGGAAGCCGAATTGGGCGCCGGTTACCCGGCGGTCGAACCTAAGATTGCGATGAACTAACCTTCGCGCTGCGCCTGGCGCAGCGCTTTCTTTTGCTCACGGCGCATGCGGAAGAAGTCACTCAACATTCCGGCACACTCTTCTGCCAGCACACCGCAATCAATCTGAATCTGATGATTCATACCTGGATGACCAATCACGTCCATGAGCGAGCCCGCTGCGCCCGTTTTCTCATCCTTTGCGCCATATACAAGCCGCGTAATGCGACTGTGCACCATCGCACCGGCGCACATCACGCAGGGTTCCAGCGTCACATACAACGTGGTATCAAGCAGGCGATAGTTTTCGAGGATTTTGCCGCCCTGCCGCAGCGCCATGATTTCGGCATGCGCGGTCGGGTCGCACTGACCAATCGGTCGATTCCAGCCTTCGCCAATCACTTTATCACCCTGCACTAATACCGCGCCGACTGGCACTTCGCCCTGTTCCCACGCGCGACGCGCCAGCTCCAGCGCATGGCGCATCCAATATTCATCAGTTTGTGGGTTCACCGGGCAGCTCCTGCGGATTTAAAGGCGGCGCATTATAGACGGAATCGCCGCATGATTCACTCCAGCTGTTGCAGCTCACCGCGAGGTGTCACCCGCCAGCGATGCTGGCAGAAGAACAGCAGCGGGTTATCCTGTTTACTGTCGCTGTAACCGCTGTAGAGTTGCAATGGTGTACCAATCTTCTCTTCGAGTTGAGCGACCTTCTCATGCCCGAGGCAACGCATGGCCAGCACGCGCCCCCTAAACCGGGTTGCATCTGACTGGCAATCAGCTGTACGCGCGGCAGAAAGGCCGAATCGAAATAGACCTGCTCCACCAGTGATTGTGGTGAACCAGTGATCAGCCACACATCCGCATCATCGCTACTGAGATAATCCGTCAGACGTTGTTGCACCACCGGAAAAGCGGTGACGCGCTCGCGGAACCATGTCGCGAACGCGGCCTCACGCTGACGCAGGCGCAGCTCACTGTGGCCAAAAGTAATGGCCCACAGCAGTAAACTCATTGGCCAGCGTGCGGCGCGTCCTTTAAACAGCATTCCCAGGCCAATTACCGGCAACAGCGGCACCACCAGCAACAGGTTGATCGGCTGGCGTCGCAGCAGATAACGCATAAAGGTGCCAAACATGTCCTGCTGATGCAGCGTGCCATCCAGATCGAAAAACACCACGCGGCGTTGCGTACCCTTTGTCAAACTCCACTCCTTATCTTTCCTTTCTACGGCTTGCCCTACAGTGTAGCCAGCTTCAACGGCGGGGGCGAAAGCAGTCATTTTTAATTCCAATGGCCACAATGCCAGCTGAATAGTTTATTCTTTGTATCGGCGTGCTGTCATTAAAACCTGACGGTGCGAAAAGAGACTAAGCTCAAGCGGGATTAGATGGATTAAGGATCGAACATGAGTTCATTGCTGCGAATTCGCCAGCTCTACCCTCGACTGGCGCTAAATGAGCGTCGGCTGGCGGATTTTTTGCTGTCGCAGCCGGATCGGGCACGGCATCTGAGTTCACAAAAACTGGCTGAGGAATCGGGCGTCAGCCAGTCGAGCGTGGTGAAGTTTGCCCAGAAACTGGGCTATAAGGGATTTCCGGCGCTGAAACTGGCACTGAGTGAGTCGCTGGCGGATCGCGATGCCATCACCGTGCACAATCATATTCTTAGCGACGATCCCCTCAAAGTGGTCGGCGAAAAATTACTGACTGAGAAGATTTCCGCTATCCGCGCAACGCTGGATATCAACAGCGAAGAGAAATTGCTGCAAACCCTGCAATTGCTGAAAAACGCCAACCGCATTTTGTTAGTGGGCATCGGTGCGTCGGGGTTAGTGGCGAAAGATTTCTCATGGAAGCTGATGAAGATTGGCATCAACGCGGTAGCCGAGCAGGATATGCATGCTTTACTGGCGAGCGTGCAGGCGATGGCACCGGGGGATGTGCTGCTGGCGATTTCCTATACCGGCGAGCGGCGTGAGATTAACCTTGCGGCACAGGAAGCCGCGCAGTTGGGGGTCGACGTGCTGGCGTTTACCGGCTTTACCCCCAACTCGCTGCAACAGTGCGCTTCCATATGCTTGTACACCGTTGCCGAGGAGCAAAGCACGCGCAGTGCCGCAATCTCCTCAACCAGTGCACAGCTGGCGCTGACGGATCTGCTGTTTATGGCATTGGTGCAGCACGATCCTGAACGCGCCTCAAGCCACATTCGACACAGCGAAGAGCTGGTGAAAAAACTGGTGTGATACAAAAAAGGCCGTTATTCGGCCTTTTTGCTGTGCGAAGCAGAATCGTGACGACAGGCCTGGCGGCTCGCATGCTGCAAGTTATGCAGGCACTCATCGCATAAAGAGGCATCATCAGACATCCTACGCGCCAGCCACCCTCGCGCAACTCCACACTGAATGCATTGCTGCTTTAAAAACATTTCTTTCAACGAGTTAATTTTTATCATGGTGCTTACGACAAACATTTATGCGGATAATTACCGCACAAAATGATAACTCGGAGTATTCCTAATTCCTATCTAACCTTTGATGAATTTTGCTTGAGTGACGCAATCCTCGCTTTGTTTGATCCCGCGCAATAAACCATGCGACCTTATAAGCCGGTTTTATGATAAGGTGCGCGCCTTCGTTCTCAGGCTAACGGCGATCATGGCTTTACTCATTACGTCAAAATGCATCAATTGCGATATGTGCGAACCTGAATGCCCGAACCAGGCTATCAGCTTCGGTGAGATGATCTATGAGATTGATGTCGACCGCTGCACCGAGTGCGTAGGCCATTATGATGTGCCGACCTGCCAAAGCGTCTGCCCGATTGATAACACCATCATTTCTGACCCACAGCACCCGGAAACCCGTGAGGCGCTGTGGGAGAAATTTGTCGTGTTGCACCCTTAGTCTTCGATAATCACCGTTGCGCAGGCGTAGTGGCGCTCATCGGCCAGGGTGACATGCACATGTTTCACGCCCAACTGGCTGGCAATCACTTTTGCCTGTTCGAAAAAGCGTAAGCCCGGTTTGCCCAGCGCATCGTTGTACACTTCGAATTGATTAAAGGCCAGACCACCGCGAATCCCGGTACCAAAGGCTTTAGCCGCCGCTTCTTTCACCGCAAAACGTTTGGCAAGAAAGCGCACCGGTTGCTGGTGCGCCTGATATTGCTGCCACTCGGCTTCGCTCAAGACGCGACGCGCCAGACGATCGCCGGATCGCTCAATCACACCGGCAATACGTTCGATTTCAACGATGTCGCTGCCGAGTCCGAGAATCGCCATTAACGACGCGCTTCCCGCATCAGCTGCTTCATCTCTGACACCGCATCCGCCAGGCCACTGAACAGCGCGCGGCCAATGATGGCGTGACCAATGTTTAGCTCATGCATCTCCGGCAGTTCAGCGATGGGTTGCACGTTGTGATACGTCAGACCGTGACCGGCATTGACCTTCAAACCCAGGCTGGCTGCAAACGTGGCTGCTTTGCGAATGCGAGACAGCTCGGCTTCACGCTCCAGCCCTTCCGGTGCTTCCGCATAGGCGCCAGTGTGAATCTCAATGTAGGGTGCGCCGCTGGCAACGGCCGCTTCAATCTGGCGATGATCGGCATCGATGAACAGCGACACCAGAATACCCGCTTCGCTCAGCAGGCGAACCGCAGCGTTGATTTTGTCCTGCTGACCCGCCACATCTAATCCGCCTTCAGTGGTCACTTCCTGGCGCTTTTCCGGCACCAGACACACGAAGTGCGGCTTGATGTCACAGGCGATGTCGATCATCTCATCGGTCACCGCCATCTCCAGATTCATACGTGTCTGGATGGTGTCGCGCAGAATACGCACATCACGATCGGTGATATGACGACGATCTTCACGCAGGTGCACAGTGATGCCATCTGCGCCCGCCTGTTCAGAAACAAACGCCGCCTGGACTGGATCGGGATAATTCGTGCCACGTGCGTTACGTACGGTGGCGATGTGGTCAATGTTGACCCCTAACAGCAACTCAGCCATGACAATCCTTAAATAGGTTCAGTGTGTTTGCAGTGTACCGTGCTGAGCATATCAGGCGGTACGACCAGCGCTAGTCGTTTGCCACATCGGGCTTCTTTTTTGGCACAAACTGGCGAAACAGTTCCTGGCTCTTCAACGGTTTACCGCCCAGATAAGGCTTGAGCGCCATTCGCGTGAAACGCTTGGCAGCACGCAGGCTATCGGCATCGGGAAACTCGCGTTCCCACAGCGCACGCAACTGGCGACCGGTAAAACTGCGTTGATTGACCACCAGGCTGGCGATAAACCCCTTCTCTTCACGATAACTGTACGTCATGCCGTCATCGATCTCTTCACCACTACCGGCGCAGTGCAGGAAATCCACGCCGTAGCCAAGATGGCCCAGCAGCGCCAGTTCAAAGCGACGCAGCGCCGGTTCAGGCGTGCCGCTGCCTGCGGCCAGCATCTGGATGCAATGGAGATAATCAAAGAAGAGGTCGGAGAAAGGAATTTCCTGCTCAAGCACGCGAGACAGCAGTTCGTTAACGTACAGCCCGCAGTAGAGCGTGATGCCACTGAGCGGCAAGGCCAGTGACACCGCTTCAGCGCTGCGCAGCGTTTTAACTTCGCCACGCCCACTCCAGCGCACCAGCAGCGGCGTGAAGGGTTGGAGTGCACCTTTAAGTTGCGAACGGCGCGAGCGTGCGCCTTTGGCCAGGACGCGGACGCGCCCTTCGCTTTCGCTGAACAGATCGAGCAGGAGGCTGGTTTCGCTGTAAGGGCGACTATGCAGCACAAAGGCGCGTTGCCAGCCTTCCATCAATTATTCGTCTGTATAGCCCAGGCTGCGCAGTGCACGTTCGTCATCCGCCCAGCCCGATTTCACTTTAACCCACAGTTCAAGATGCACTTTGGCTTCAAACATCTCTTCCATGTCTTTACGTGCTTCAATTCCGATGGTTTTAATCTTGGCGCCTTTGTTGCCAATCACCATCTTCTTCTGCCCTTCGCGCTCGACGAGGATCAGACCGTTGATGTCATAGCCACCACGATCGTTAGAGACGAACTGTTCGATTTCCACGGTCACTGAGTAAGGCAGTTCCGCACCGAGGAAGCGCATCAGTTTTTCACGGATGATCTCAGACGCCATAAAGCGCTGTGAACGATCGGTGATGTAATCTTCCGGGAAGTGATGGTCAGATTTCGGCAGGCATTTACGCGCGATAGCGGCAATGGCATCAACGTTCTTACCGCTTTCTGCCGAGATCGGCACAATCTCAAGGAAATTCATCTGCTGGCTCAGGAACTGCAGGTGTGGCAGCAGAATGGTTTTATCCTGAATGTTATCGACCTTGTTAACCGCCAGAACTACCGGCACTTTGCCGTCGCGCAGCTTGTTCAAAACCATTTCGTCGTCCGGCGTCCAGCGGGTGCCTTCAACAACAAAAATCACCAGCTCCACATCACCAATTGAGCTGCTGGCAGCACGGTTCATCAGGCGGTTAATCGCCCGCTTCTCTTCCATGTGCAGCCCGGGAGTATCCACGTAGATCGCCTGATAAGCGCCTTCAGTGTGAATACCCATGATGCGGTGACGCGTGGTTTGCGGTTTACGCGAGGTGATCGACACTTTCTGCCCCAGTAATTGGTTCAGTAAGGTGGATTTGCCAACGTTAGGTCGGCCAACAATCGCGATAAAGCCGCTGTGTGTTTCGATTTCGCTCATTCGAGTCCTGACTTGAGCAGCGTCGCTGTCGACGCTGCGATATGACTATGTATTTTATTCGAGACCAAGCTTAATTAATGCCTGTTCAGCGGCAGCTTGCTCTGCTTTACGGCGGCTGGAACCTACACCCACCACCGGTTCTGCCATGCCACTCACCTGACAGTGAATGGTGAATTCCTGATCGTGGGCTTCGCCACGCACCTGCACCACCAGATAAGAAGGCAGCGGCAGGTGACGCCCTTGCAGAAACTCCTGCAGACGCGTTTTTGGATCTTTTTGCTTATCACCCGGGCTGATTTCATCAAGGCGATTTTGGTACCAATCGAGAATCAGTTTCTCAACGGTTTGAATGTTGCTGTCGAGGAAGATACCGCCAATCAGCGCTTCAACCGTATCAGCAAGAATCGATTCGCGACGGAAACCGCCACTCTTCAACTCGCCCGGTCCAAGACGTAAACATTCGCCAAGTTCAAACTCACGCGCCATCTCTGCCAGGGTATTGCCCCGTACCAGCGTAGCGCGCATGCGGCTCATGTCACCTTCATCCACACGTGGGAAGCGGTGATAAAGCGCATTGGCAATCACATAGCTGAGAATGGAATCGCCAAGAAACTCAAGACGTTCATTGTGCTTACTGCTGGCACTGCGGTGAGTCAATGCTTGCTGCAGTAGTTCCGGATGAGTAAAAGTGTAGCCCAGTTTGCGCTGCAGCTTGTTAATAAGGATGGGGTTCATGCGATTCCAGTTATTCTGTGCGTCTGTAACTCTGCATACGAAACAGGGCTGAGCTTCCAACACGTTCTGTTTCGTTTGCAGTGGCCCCCCGAAAGAGGCCAACCGTGTTGCCCACCGCAGTGGGCATAATGCTTAGTGGATTCCGCCGATGCGACTTAAGCGTACGCCCGTTGGCCACTGTCCTTCTTGTTTCTCAAAGCTCATCCAGATAGCCACCGCTTTACCGACCAGATTCTTCTCAGGCACAAAGCCCCAGTAGCGGCTGTCGGCGCTGTTATCGCGGTTATCACCCATCATGAAATATTGCCCTTCCGGCACGATCCACGTGGATTGCGGCTGACCCGGCTGCTGATAATACATGCTTGCCTGGCTCTGCGCTTCGTTTACTAACAGGATATCGTGCGTCACCGTGCCCAACGTCTCTTTACGTGTTCCCAGACGCAGGCCGCCCTTCATGGTTTCGCCCTGTGGTGCTTCAAAGAAGCCGTTACCGGTTTCATTGCCATCAAAGCCGCTGAAGGTTTGAATGAAGCGGCTTGGCTCCACGTTGGTATAGGTGATCGGCAACGCGGTATCGCATTTGCCCGTGCCACAACCCGGGTTAACCGTCAGCGTTTTACTGTAAGGATCAAACACCACTTTGTCGCCCGGCAGACCGATCACACGTTTAATGTAATCGACGCTCGGATCTTTCGGGTATTTAAACACCGCCACATCACCACGCTGCGGATGACCCGTTGGGATCAGCGTGGTTTGAGTAATCGGATCTTTGATTCCGTAAGCAAACTTCTCCACCAGAATAAAATCACCAATCAGCAACGTCGGCATCATGGAACCTGATGGGATCTGGAACGGCTCAAAAATAAATGAGCGAACGATCAGTACCACTGCCAGCACCGGGAACACCGATGCCGCCGTTTCTACCCAGCCTGGCTGAGCCGCCACTTTGGCCAGCGTTTTGCCGTCCAATGTGTTGCCCGCCTGCGCTTGTGCAGCTGCCTGCTTAGCACGACGCGCCGGAGCCCACTTAAAGCGATCGATACACCAGATAACACCCGTTATAAGCGTGGCGATCACCAGAATCAGGGCGAACATATTAGCCATTAAAGTTCCTTATTTGCTGTCTTTACCGACATGCAGAATGGCAAGGAATGCTTCCTGCGGCAGCTCAACGTTGCCGACCTGCTTCATTCGCTTCTTACCGTCTTTCTGCTTCTGCAACAGTTTCTTCTTACGGCTCACGTCACCGCCATAGCATTTCGCCAGGACGTTTTTACGCAGCTGCTTGACCGTTGAGCGAGCGATAATGTGGTTGCCGATTGCCGCCTGAATCGCAATATCGAACTGCTGACGTGGGATCAGATCTTTCATCTTCTCCACGAGGTCGCGGCCACGATACTGAGAGTTATCACGGTGGGTAATCAGCGCCAGCGCATCAACACGTTCTGAGTTAATCATCACGTCGACACGCACCATGTCAGAGGCCTGGAAACGTTTAAAGTTATAGTCCAGCGATGCATAGCCGCGAGACGTTGATTTCAGACGGTCGAAGAAGTCGAGTACCACTTCTGCCATCGGGATTTCATAGGTCAGCGCAACCTGTTTACCGTGGTAAACCATGTTGGTCTGCACACCGCGTTTCTCAATACACAGGGTGATGACGTTGCCGAGGAATTCCTGCGGCAGCAGCATATGACACTCGGCGATCGGTTCGCGCAGTTCTTCAATATTGTTCAGCGGTGGCAGCTTCGAAGGGCTGTCAACATAGACTGTCTGGCCGTCGGTGGTGATGACTTCATAAACTACCGTTGGCGCTGTAGTAATCAGGTCGAGATCGTATTCACGCTCCAGACGTTCCTGAATGATCTCCATGTGCAGCAGACCGAGGAAGCCGATGCGGAAGCCGAAGCCCAGCGCCGTTGAGCTTTCTGGCTCATAGAACAGTGAGGCATCGTTGAGGCTCAGTTTGCCCAGCGCATCACGGAAGGCTTCATAGTCATCAGAGCTGATCGGGAACAGGCCAGCATATACCTGTGGCTTCACTTTCTTAAAGCCTGGCAGGACATGTTCAGCAGGATTGCGTTGCAGCGTCAGGGTGTCACCGACTGGCGCGCCCATGATGTCTTTGATAGCGCAAACCAACCAGCCTACTTCACCGCAGTTCAGTTCATTACGGTCAACCTGTTTCGGTGTAAAGATACCTAAGCGATCAGCGTTATAGGTCTGACCGGTGCTCATCACCTTCACTTTGTCGCCTTTACGCAGCGTACCGTTCTTGATACGAATCAGTGACACAACGCCCAGGTAGTTATCGAACCATGAGTCGATGATCAGCGCCTGCAGTGGGCCTTCCGGATCACCTTCCGGTGGTGGGATATCACGCACCAGACGCTCAAGCACATCCGGAACGCCAACGCCGGTTTTCGCCGAGCAGCGCACGGCATCAGCCGCATCAATACCGACGATATCTTCAATCTCTTCCGCCACGCGCTCAGGATCGGCCGCAGGCAAGTCGATTTTGTTCAGAACCGGTACCACTTCCAGATCCATTTCCATTGCGGTGTAGCAGTTCGCCAGCGTCTGTGCTTCAACGCCCTGACCTGCATCGACCACCAGCAAAGCCCCTTCACAAGCCGCTAAAGAGCGGGAAACTTCATAGGAGAAGTCAACGTGGCCGGGAGTATCGATAAAATTGAGCTGGTAAGTTTCACCGTTCAGCGCTTTGTAATCGAGCGTGACGCTTTGCGCTTTGATGGTAATGCCGCGCTCGCGCTCCAGATCCATAGAATCCAGAACCTGCGCCGCCATCTCACGATCGCTGAGGCCACCACAAATCTGAATCAAGCGGTCAGAGAGCGTTGATTTGCCGTGGTCGATGTGTGCGATGATGGAGAAATTTCGTATGTGCTTCATTTATATGAATATCTTCACGTAAAAAATCAGTGGAAAACTTGAGCACAGACACATTCAGGAAAGTGAGCTTTACCCGGAATCCTGTCAGCCTCATTAATGACGACGCATATTACACTGTTAACGCCGCGCGTTAAAGAATGGAACTGTGGGGAATCGCAACAGATTTCAGCGGGTAAGCCTAAATGAAAAAGCCGCGCATTGCGCGGCCCTGGCAGGGATCAACCTTCATTTTCTACGCGCATGGCATCGGGCGGTAACGCAACGCTGAGGATGATCGGCTGAAAGGCTTCCCGATGACCGAACACGCTGGAAACCCCTTTAGCCACAATAAAGCCACCGATGCCGCCTAACAGTGCACCGCAGGCCGCCGCCAGATCGCTGTGGAACAGCATCTGAAACAGACCTGCGACTAAAAACAGGCCAAACAGCGGCGTCATGTAAACCAGCAGCGCTGAACCCAGCAGACTGCTTTCACGGATACCCAATTCAATGCGCTGTCCGGGCTGTAAAGGCTCCGGGCTGGCAATGGTCATGACATGAGCATTTTTCGGCCCAAGTTGATTGAGCGCGTGGCTGCCGCAGCCTTTGCGGGCTGAACAGCTGTTACAGGAGGTTTTCGCTTCCGAGTGCAGCGTGGCAATGCCTTTTTCCCACGCCACCACGGTGGCCCATTCTCTCATCATTTTTGTGCACCTGAATCTATGCTGTCCGCGATACGTTTGGCCGTTGCAGGCGGTAATTCGCCCACCACGGTGATTTCACGATTATCGCGCACTTCTGTCTGCACCGTACGACGCCCAGTGCGCAATGACTGCGGCACACTGCTTTTATCGGCAGGCGTAATGTTGATAGCTAAGCTAAATAAGCCATCGCTGTACAGACGAGATTCTACGGTTTTATTCATGGCTGGCATATCGCGGCGACTCTGCGAAATCAGTGTCATACCCGCTGGCAACCAGCCTGGCTGCCAGCTGAGCTGCACTTTATCGCCCGCCGGTAATGACAGCGTTGGCGGCAGATTGGCTTTTTCCAGCCCCTGCATCAGATTACGCACGCCTTCATCCACCGCAAAGCTGATGACACGGAACTGCTCCAGCGTTTCACCATCACGATCCAGCAAATCAATGCGTAGCGGCAATTTAGTATCAACATCCAGCCACACGACATAGCTGTAGCGCGTGCCATCACGCGACACGATGCGCACCACTTCGCACATTTGATCGGCCATACGTGAACGTCCTACCGGAATAAAATCGTAGGCATCACCAAGGCGGGAGAAATCAGCAAACATCAATGCAGGCAGCGCATCAATAATGTGATTGCCCGGTAGTGAGAAAGGATCAAGTCCAGGCTCGAAGTAGCTGATGTCATTGCCACGTTGAATCACTTCACGACGCGGCCCATCCATCTGCAACAGTTGGGCAAAGATACGATTATCGATAACTGCATGACGATAGCGCAGAGATTCAATGCCAAGACGAGAGACATTGATGTAGGCGAATTCGTAGTTGAGGTTCTGGCTTGCCTGCTCCATCTGCTGTAACAACGCCCCGGAAGCAGATGTCTGCGCCGGGGCGGTGGACGACCAAAGCAGGCTGCCTGCCAGCAGGCTAACGGCACACCAAAGTTGCTTCATTACTGCTGTTGAGTTCCTAACGACTGATTTCCGGGAACATTAGCTTGCGCCTGCTGTGGATCATTCTTTTCATCGAACTGGACCTGATCAGCATGCAGACGGCGTTGCAGTTCATAGTCCTGCAGCATGGCATTCACACGACGACGCTGTTCCTGTACCTGCTGGTTAGAGCTATTGGTGTCAAACGCGTCAGAAGGGACACCAAGACTGACAGGAGAAGCTTTACCCATCATCGGCAGCGTATTAAACGCTGGAGAATCTGAGGTTTCCGTTGCACTGCTGCCAGGCTGAGTATTGTAGTGCTGAACACCCACAATCACGGCCAGCGAAACACAGGCAGCCACACCAATCTGCGCCAGTTGTGCAGTCCAGGTGCCGCCACGACGCCAGAACGGCATTTTCTCCCAGCGTGATGGCTCAGGCTGCGCTTCAGGAATCAGCGGAGTCACTTTACGCAATGGCTCATTTTCAATGGCCGCTGCAACGCGTGCGGAGATATCAAAATGCAGCACTTCACCGACATCACCTCGTAAGGTGTCGCGGATTAGATGGTAGCTCTCCCAGCTTTTTTGAAGATCTGCATCCTTCGACAACGACGCCAGCAGCTCGTTATCGAGAGTTTCACCATCCATTAAAGCGGAAAGTTTTTCTTTCTGCATGCTTTGGTACCCTTCCAGTAGCCGTTATCACTGACGTTGGATAAGCGGTTGAACTTTATTATCAATGGCCTCTCGGGCACGGAAGATACGCGAACGAACCGTACCCACCGGGCAATCCATGATGGCGGCAATCTCTTCGTAACTTAAACCATCCAACTCCCTGAGGGTGATGGCCATACGCAGATCTTCGGGAAGCGCCTCAATGGTCCGAAAAACAATTTGTTTCAGTTCCTCTGACAACATTAAGTTCTCAGGGTTCGAAATTTCTTTTAATGCTCCCGCACTTTCGAAATTTTCTGCATCGATAGCATCTACATCGCTAGATGGCGGACGACGCCCCTGAGCCACTAAATAGTTTTTTGCTGTATTCACCGCAATGCGGTACAGCCATGTATAAAAGGCGCTATCGCCACGGAAAGATTCCAGTGCGCGATACGCTTTAATAAAGGATTCCTGAACCACATCAGGCACATCGCCTGAAGGGACATAACGTGAAACCAGGCTCGCCACTTTATGCTGGTATCGAATCACCAGTAAATTAAATGACTTTTGATCTCCCTTCTGAACCCGCTCAACGAGAACCTGATCCGTTAACTGCTCGCTCATCCGAGGTAATGTCTCCCCAAATCTCTTTTTATGCGTAAGTGAACTGCCAGCACATCTCATTGTTCTGAGCAAGCATGCGCTTAGAGTCATATGTTGGCCTGAAGTTCACCACGACCAGATATTTTCCGTATCGGAACCACGACATCATTGTTGTTGATTGTCTTTCAGTGTAGCGACTGGCTACGCCGTTGGCGTCATTTGCGGCACCGATAATCGCTGGGAGAGTACCCTATGACGCCCTAATTTTCACCTTTATTACCTGAATTTTCAGAGTGTTTGGTATAAAAAACACGATGTGCTTATTTTCGGACATAACTTACTGATATCGCGTGATTATGTCGCCGCTCTGGATAATTTTACCGCGTAATTTGTTCAAAATACTTCACAGGACCGGCTTCCAGGCTTATGCTCGGGAAACCTTTTGTTTAGTAAATTAAACACCATGACATCGAATCCTGATTACCAATGTGATGTGTTAATTGTGGGTAGCGGTGCTGCAGGCCTCTCTCTGGCGCTGCGACTGGCACCCTATTACCAGGTGACCGTGTTAAGCAAAGCACAGGTGAACGAAGGTTCGACGCTGTATGCCCAGGGCGGTATCGCCGCGGTGTTTGATGAAACAGACAGCATTGAATCTCACGTCGAAGACACATTAATTGCCGGTGCAGGCTTATGTGAGCGCGAAACCGTTAGCTTTATCGCCAGCAATGCGCGCCATTGCGTGCAGTGGTTGATTGATAACGGCGTGGCCTTCGACAAGGAACCACAAGGTGACGGCGAAGCGCGTTACCATCTGACGCGTGAAGGTGGTCACAGCCATCGTCGAATCCTGCACAGCGCCGATGCCACTGGCCGCGCGGTGGAAACCACGCTGGTGAGCCAGGCGCTAAGCCATCCCAACATCCGTATTATTGAACGCACTAACGCCGTTGATTTAATTCTTTCCGACAAACTGGGGCTGCCGGGCAAGCGTCGGGTGGTGGGCGCGTGGATCTGGAACCGCAATCGCGAACAGGTGGAAACCTGTCGTGCTCGTGCGGTGGTACTGGCCACTGGCGGTGCAGCAAAAGTGTATCAGTACACCACCAACCCGGATGTGGCCTCTGGCGATGGTATTGCGATGGCATGGCGTGCTGGCTGCCGTGTCGCCAATCTGGAATTCAATCAGTTCCACCCCACCTGTTTATTCCATCCTCAGGCACAGAACTTTTTGCTCACGGAAGCGTTGCGCGGCGAAGGCGCATGGCTGTTGCGCCCGGATGGTACCCGTTTTATGCCTGATTTTGACGAGCGCGCTGAACTGGCCCCGCGCGATATCGTGGCGCGCGCTATCGATCATGAAATGAAGCGTTTGGGTGTCGATTGCATGTATCTGGATATCAGCCATCAGCCAGAGAGTTTTGTCCGCGCGCACTTCCCGATGATCTACGAGAAATTGCTGACCTTCGGACTGGACCTGACCAAACAGCCCATTCCGATAGTACCTGCCGCCCACTACACCTGCGGCGGCGTGATGGTGGATCAGCAGGGCCGCACCGATGTTGATGGGCTATATGCCATTGGCGAGGTGAGCTATACCGGCCTGCACGGTGCCAATCGCATGGCATCGAATTCTTTGCTGGAGTGTCTGGTGTATGGCTGGTCTGCGGCAGAAGACATGATTCGCCGCTTGCCGGATGTTGCCGCCGTCGAGCAACTGCCGGCCTGGGATGAAAGCCGGGTCGATGACGCGGACGAACGCGTAGTGATTCAGCACAACTGGCATGAACTGCGCCTGTTCATGTGGGATTACATGGGAATTGTGCGCACCACCAAAAGGCTTGAGCGCGCACTGCGCAGAATTAATTTACTACAGCAGGAGATCGATGAGTATTACGCGCATTTCCGCCTCTCCAATAACCTGCTGGAGTTACGCAATCTGGTGCAGGTGGCGGAGTTGATGGTGCGCTGTGCGCTGGAACGCAAAGAGAGTCGCGGCCTGCACTATACGCCTGATTATCCCGATCAACTCCCGGAAGCTTTACCGACTCAACTCCAGCCAGAGCATTATCGGAACAGATAGAAATCACTGACCAGACTCAGCCAGTCAGCCGAATAGCTCTTATCTTCATCACGAATGGCGAGACGTTCCAGCAACGTTTCGCCTGCCGTGGGCGAGAAACCTAACACCAGACGATTCGGCGGACGATGCGCGTAAGCCGCCACGTCGTAGCGATATCGCAGATGCCAGCCTTCAGCCAGCGCCAGCGGGATAAGATTTTCTCCCGCATCCTCGGGCAGCACCACGCAAAAAATCCCCTCTTCTTCAATTAGCTGAGCGGCACAGCGCAATAGCGTGGGATGATCCAGGGTGGTGGTACTGCGCGCGCTATCACGCTCTGCGCTGGCTGACGCCGTTCCCGGCGCAAAAAAAGGTGGATTGCTGACGATCAGGGAATAGCGTTTTTCCGATTGCTCGCTCCAGCTGACGATGTCCTGTTGATGTACAGTGATGCGATCGGCCCAGGGAGAAGCCTGCACGTTTTCCTCAGCCTGGCTAGCCGCACTGGCTTCCAGCTCGACGGCATCCAGCATCACCTGTTGTGGCGTACGCTGTGCCAGCATCAGCGCAATCAATCCGCTGCCGCAGCCAATATCCAGAATTCGTCGCGCGCCTGCAACTGGCGCCCAGGCACCCAGCAACACGCCATCGGTGCCGACTTTCATCGCACAGCGGTCATGCGCCACGAAAAATTGCTTAAAGGTAAAACCATCTTTTCTTAACATTGCCCGCGTCTGCGGCTGGTCCTGAGACATACTTCACTACCGTTGAATTATCTACTGCGGGGAGTGTAACGTGGTCGTGAGGGGAATTCACCTTCACCTGCTGCACACAAACAGATGAAGATTATGTCTGTTCTGTCTATAATCAGCGCCCCAAACTGAGGTAGACCATGACCGTAACCACATTCTCCGAACTCGAACTCGACGAAAGCTTGCTGCAAGCGCTGCAGGAAAAAGGCTTCACGCGCCCCACTGCCATTCAGGCTGAGACCATTCCTGCCGCGCTGGAAGGCCGTGACGTTCTGGGTTCGGCGCCAACCGGAACGGGGAAAACCGCTGCTTTTCTGCTGCCCGCTTTACAGCATCTGCTCGACTTCCCACGCAAAAAATCGGGCCCGCCACGTATTTTGATCCTCACGCCAACCCGCGAACTGGCGATGCAGGTTGCCGATCACGCACGTGAGTTGGCTAAACACACGCACCTGGATATCGCTACCATCACCGGTGGTGTGGCTTATATGAACCACGCCGAAGTGTTCAGCGAAAACCAGGACATCGTGGTGGCCACCACCGGCCGCCTGCTGCAGTACATCAAAGAAGAAAACTTTGACTGCCGCGCGGTTGAAACACTGATTCTGGATGAGGCCGACCGCATGGTCGACATGGGCTTCGCGCAGGATATTGAAACCATCGCTGCGGAAACCCGCTGGCGCAAACAGACGCTGCTGTTCTCCGCCACGCTGGAAGGCGAGAACATCAAAGATTTTGCCGAGCGTCTGCTGAACGATCCGGTATCAATTGAAGCGGATCCCAGCAAAAGCGAACGCAAGAAGATTCAACAGTGGTTTTATCGTGCTGACAACCTTGAGCACAAAACCAAGCTGCTGGTGCACCTGTTAAAACAGCCTGAAGCCAAGCGCGTGGTGGTGTTTGTGCGTAAGCGTGAGCGCCTGCATGAACTGGTGACCTGGCTGCACGAAGCCGGCATTCGTACCAGCTATCTTGAAGGTGAGATGGTGCAGGTAAACCGCAATGAAGCGATTAAGCGTATCAACGAAAATCGCGTCAACGTGATGATTGCGACAGATGTTGCGGCACGCGGTATCGACATTGATGACGTTACTCACGTCATCAACTATGACCTGCCTCTTACTGCCGATATCTACTTGCACCGCATTGGTCGTACGGCGCGAGCTGGACGTAAAGGCACGGCGATTTCGTTGGTAGAGGCACATGACCATGTGCTGCTGGGTAAAATTACCCGTTATATCAACGAGCCGATTAAAGCGCGCATCATCGAAGAGTTGCGTCCGGAATCGCGTGCACCGAGTGCTAAAGTCACGGGTAAACCGTCGAAAAAAGCCCTTGCGAAGCGTAAAGAGCGCAAAGAGAAAGAAGCTGAAAAACCGCGTGTTAAACAACGTCATCGCGACACCAAAAATGTCGGTAAACGTCGTAAGGCAAGCGGCAGCAGCACACCAGAGAGCAGTGCAGAATAAATCAGCACGCACTCAATAAAGCGCCTCTGATGAGGCGTTTTTTTTATCATTAGCCTGCCAAAATAGCGCTTCGGTTATATTTTTGCTGTGAATCCCCTTTGCGGCATTCCCTTTTGAGATCGATAAAGACAAAAAAGCCGCACCGAAGGGTATCGGCGCGGCCTGGATTGCTGTGTGACTTTTCGTCAGCCGATCAATTACAGACTTTCAGTGAAAGTACGGGTAATCACATCGCGCTGCTGTTCAGGGGTAAGCGCATTAAAGCGCACCGCATAACCAGACACACGAATGGTCAGCTGCGGATATTTTTCCGGATGCTTAACCGCATCTTCTAAGGTTTCGCGACGCAGCACATTGACGTTCAGGTGCTGGCCCCCCTCAACACGCACCTCGGGTTTCTGCTCCACCGGGATTTCACGGTAAGCAATGTCGCCCAGATCGCTAATAGCAACGATCTGATCTTCCGTGAAATCGCCTTTTGCGCACAGGCAACGGGCTTCCGCTTTCTCATCATCCAGCAACCAGAATGAGTTCAGCAGTTGTGGGTTATTGGCCTGAGTAATTTGAATACCGGTAATCATAGTGACCTCCAGGGCTTTAGTGCGCGATGTTTCCTATCACGCGGTGTATCCATTGATCTGACACATTGATATACCACCGAGGATTTGCCGCCGTTTTGACCTGTATCAATTATGCTGGCAAGCCAAATGCGCTTCATCGCTAACAAATTGATTTACAACCATTACGCCTAAAAACTTTTTCTGTATTTTTTCAAATTATTTTTACCCTTCTGCTGCCGCGTGCGACACGTTAAGCTAGGCGCAAAATTTTGCAGGGAGTTAACGATGGCTGAGAATCTGACCTGGCACGACGTGCTGGCTGAAGAGAAAGAAAAACCTTACTTCGTCGAAACCTTAAAAGCGGTAGCCAGCGAACGTGCAGCAGGTGTGACCGTGTATCCGCCGCAAAAAGACGTATTCAATGCCTTCCGTCTGACGGAACTGGGTGACATCAAGGTGGTGATTCTGGGCCAGGATCCCTATCACGGCCCGAATCAGGCGCACGGTCTGGCGTTCTCAGTGCTTCCCGGCGTGCCCACGCCTCCTTCACTGCTGAATATGTACAAAGAATTGGAGCAGGATATTGCGGGCTTTACGCGCCCACAGCACGGCTTCCTCGAAAGCTGGGCCACACAAGGTGTGATGCTGCTGAACACGGTGCTCACGGTAGAAGCCAGTAAAGCGCATTCCCACGCGCGATTCGGCTGGGAAACCTTTACGGACAATGTGATAAGCGCGATCAATCAACATCGTGAAGGCGTGATTTTCCTGCTGTGGGGTTCGCATGCGCAGAAGAAAGGCAGCATTATCGATACGCAACGTCACCATGTTTTGAAAGCGCCGCATCCCTCACCGCTTTCCGCCCATCGAGGCTTTTTTGGCAGTAAGCACTTCTCGCAGGCGAACGCGCTGTTAATCCAGTCGGGCCAGACGCCCATCGACTGGATGCCTGTCCTGCCTTAGAAATAAAAACGGCCGCAATCAGCGGCCGTTTTTGTATTCAGCAGGGTAATCAGCCCTTGGCTTTGGTTACTGCCACCATCGCTGGGCGCAACAGGCGACCATTGAGGGTATAACCACGCTGCATCACCATCAGTACATGGTTCGGTGCCATGTCTTCTGATTCAATCATCGACATCGCCTGATGCACATCCGGGTTGAATGGCACGTTGGTTTCCCCGACCACTTCAACACCATACTTACGCACGGCACCCAGCAGGGATTTCAGCGTCAGTTCGATGCCTTCAATCATCGAAGCCAGTTCGGTGTTCTCTTTATCAGCCACTTCCAGCGCGCGCTCGAGGCTATCAATCACTGGCAGCAGTTCGTTGGCAAATTTTTCCAGCGCAAACTTGTGCGCTTTTTCCACATCCATTTCGGCACGGCGACGGATGTTCTCAATCTCCGCCTGAGCGCGCAGCTGTGCTTCACGCACGCCACCTTGCGACTGGGCTAATTCCGCTTCCAGTTGCGCGATACGCTCATCACGCGGATCCACCTCAGTTGCCGTCTCTGCGTCCACGTGCTGCTGATCCTGTTGAATTTCGTCTGAGACTTGCTCGTTAGGGGTGTTCTGTTCTTTACTACTCATGAATTTCTCCGCGTTTTGCACATTCATCTCGCTGGTTGGCTTATTATGGGGATCAGTTTGACGGTTTCAAGTGAACCCATCACATTGCCTGGCCGTTTTGGCTTATGAGGAACACGCGCTAAATGAACAAACACTTTAACTGCATTGGGATTGTCGGCCATCCGCGCCATCCTACTGCGTTAACCACCCATGAAATGCTCTGGCGCTGGCTGACAGCAAAAGGCTATGAGGTGATCGTCGAGCAGCAGATTGCGCGCGAACTGAACCTGAAAGATGTGGAAACCGGCAGCCTGGCGGAAATCGGCCAACGTGCAGATTTAGCCGTGGTAGTGGGCGGTGATGGCAATATGCTGGGCGCCGCACGCGTGCTGGCACGTTATGACATCAAAGTGATTGGGATTAACCGCGGTAATCTCGGTTTTCTCACCGACCTCGATCCCGATAACGCACAGCAACAGCTGGATGATGTGCTGCAAGGCGAATACTTTGTCGAAAGCCGTTTCCTGCTGGAGGCGCAGGTGTGCAAAGAAGCGTGCTCACCGCGGATTGGAAGTGCCATTAATGAAGTGGTGCTGCATCCAGGAAAAGTGGCACACATGATTGAATTCGAGGTGTATATCGATGAGGTCTTTGCGTTTTCCCAGCGTTCGGATGGCTTAATCATCTCGACACCTACCGGCTCAACCGCCTATTCCCTCTCAGCAGGTGGCCCGATTCTGACGCCATCGCTGGATGCCATCGCCATTGTGCCGATGTTCCCGCACACGCTTTCTGCCCGCCCGCTGGTGATCAACAGCAGCAGCACAATCCGTCTGCGTTTCTCATCTCTGCGTAGCGACCTGGAAATCAGCTGCGATAGCCAGATTGCGTTACCTATCCAGGAAGGAGAAGATGTATTGATTCGCCGTAGCGCGCATCATCTCAACCTGATCCATCCTAAAAATTACAATTATTTTAATACGTTAAGCTCAAAACTGGGCTGGTCAAAAAAATTGTTCTGAAAATCACCGCCAGCCACTTTACTGTATAAAAAACCAGTTTATACTGTATGAAAAACCATATCTGTTTTTACATACAGGTGATTTCATGCTGGCACAACTGACCATCAGTAACTTTGCTATCGTTCGTGAACTGGAGATCGACTTTCATCGTGGGATGACAGCGATCACGGGGGAAACCGGCGCAGGTAAATCCATCGCAATTGATGCGCTGGGCCTGTGCCTGGGCGGCCGCTCTGAAGCAGATATGGTGCGTCAGGGTGCCAGTCGTGCCGATATCTGCGCGCGTTTCCAGCTCAAAGCCTCACCTTCTGCACAGCGCTGGCTGATGGAGAATCAGCTCGATGAAGGCAACGAATGCCTGCTGCGCCGCGTGATCAGTGCCGATGGCCGCTCTCGTGGCTTCATCAATGGCACTTCGGTGCCGCTGTCACAACTGCGTGAGCTGGGTCAGCTGCTGATTCAAATTCACGGCCAGCATGCGCACCAGCTGCTGCTCAAGCCAGACCACCAAAAACATCTGCTGGATGCTTATGCGGCTCATGATGACCTGCTTGATGAGATGCGTCAGCACTACCAGCGCTGGCATCAAAGCTGCCGTGCGCTGGCTCAGCATCAGCAGCTGTCACAGGAGCGTGAAGCACGCCGTGAACTGCTGCAATATCAGCTGAAAGAACTGAATGAATTTGCCCCACAGCCGGGCGAATTTGAGCAGATTGATGAAGAGTACAAACGTCTCGCTAACAGCGGCCAACTGCTCTCTACGAGTCAGCAGGCTCTGCAAATTCTCGCCGATAGCGATGACACCAACCTGCAAAGCTTGCTGTATAGCGCGCGCAATATGCTCGGCGAATTAGTCTCGCTGGATGACAAGGTGAGCGGCGTGTTCAATTTGCTGGAAGAGGCAGCGATTCAACTGAGCGAAGCCAGCGATGAGCTGCGCCACTATTGTGAACGTCTGGATCTCGATCCCAATCGTCTGCATGAACTGGAACAACGTCTGTCACGCCAGATTGCCCTCTCACGTAAACATCATGTGTCGCCAGAAACCTTACCGGTGCTGTATCAGCAGTTGCTGGACGAAGCAGAACAACTGTCGCAGCAAGAGAGCGATCAGGAAACGCTGCAAAATGAAGTGGGTTCACACCATCTGGCGGCTGTGGCCTGCGCGGAAAAACTGCATCAGCTGCGTGAACAGGCGGCGCATGAACTTAGCCAGCTGATCACCCAGAGCATGCGTACTCTGTCGATGCCGCACGGTCAGTTTGCCATTGAACTGGAGTTCAAAGCCGATCAACTTACGGCAGATGGCGCTACACGCATTGATTTCCGCGTGACCACCAACCCTGGCCAGCCGTTGCAACCACTCGGCAAAGTGGCATCAGGGGGTGAGCTGTCGCGTATTGCGCTGGCGATTCAGGTGATCACCGCACAGAAAATGGAAACGCCGGCCATGATCTTCGATGAAGTGGATGTCGGTATCAGCGGCCCAACGGCTGCAGTGGTCGGTCAGATGCTGCGTCAACTGGGCGAATCTACCCAGGTGATGTGTGTGACGCACTTGCCGCAGGTTGCCGGTTGTGGACATCAGCACTTCTACGTCAGCAAAGAGACCGATGGCGAGATGACCGAAACCCATATGCAGCCGCTGGATAAACGAGCCCGCCTGCAGGAACTGGCACGTTTGTTAGGCGGTAGCGAAGTCACGCGCAACACGCTGGCCAACGCAAAAGAACTTTTAGCAGCCTGATTCCGCACTTTTTTCTGGCCTGGTGGTCATATGCTTGCTCTGTAGAGGTTTCCAATAGGACAAAGGTTTATTATCATCGGCAGTTATATCGCCATAATAAAGCCTGCCGTAAGCAGAGTTCAGAATTTGATGGCAACAAAACAGCCTGACAAAAGGCGTTTGGCCCCAGAAAAGGAATGTATAGATGCGCTGTAAAACGCTGACTGCCGCGGCAGTGGTAATGTTGATGATGACCGCCGGATGTTCCACCCTTGAGCGCGTTGTATATCGTCCGGATATCAATCAGGGCAATTACCTGGTCGCCAACGATGTTTCGAAGATTCACACCGGCATGACGCAGCAGCAGGTTGCCTACACTCTCGGCACACCGATGATGCACGATCCGTTTGGCAGCAATGTCTGGTATTACGTGTTCCGTCAGGAACCAGGCCATGAAGGCGTGAAGCAGCAAACCCTGACGCTGACCTTTGACAGCAACGGTACGCTGACCAATATCGATAACAAACCGAAACTCACTGGCAAAGAAGGCTAAGTGAGCGGCAACAAAAAAGGCGCTTAAGCGCCTTTTTTGTGTCTGCGATTCCGCTATTTGTTGCTCGCCGAGCGTTCTGCTCGCTGGCGACGCATCTCTTTGGGATCCGCAATCAATGGGCGGTAAATCTCCACGCGATCGCCATCCTGAACCACATCACCCAACTTTACTGGCCGGCTGAAAATACCCACCTTGTTGTTGGAAAGGTCGATGTCTTTGCGCAGTGATAACAAGCCCGAGGCTTTAATCGCCTGCTCTACGGTCGCACCCTCTTCCAGGGTTACCGAACGCAAATACTGCTTTTCAGGCAGCGCATAAACGACCTCAACGGTGATATCAGGCACGGTAAACCTCTTTCGCGCGCTGACTGAACGCTTGCACCATACTGTTGGCCAGTTCTTTGAAAATACGCCCGAACGCCATCTCCACCAACATATTGGTAAATTCGAAGTCGAGGCTCAGCTCCACTTTGCAGGCATCATCACCCAGAGAGGTGAAGTGCCAACCACCGGTCAGCTTACGAAAAGGACCATCAACCAGCTGCATTAAAATGCTCTGATTGCTGATCAGGGTATTACGTGTGGTAAAGGTTTTACTGATGCCCGCTTTCGAGACATCTACCGCTGCCGTCATCTGATTTCCGCTGTTATCCAGCACGCGACTGCCGGTGCAGCCCGGAAGAAACTGAGGATAAGCGTCCACATCATTCACGAGCTGATACATCTGCTCAGCGCTATAGGGGACCAACGCCGAACGGCTAATCTGGGCCATAATGGTTCCTGTTCATCACAAAACCGTTGAATAATACCATTTTCGGACACCAAACAAAATTCACGGGTTTGCCAGCTGTGCTAAAATAGTGTGTTTTTTACCGCCCCCAGGACAGGGGGATGCGCCCACAGACTGAGTGATGTAGACTACGCCGCACTATGACAAAGAAAAAAGCTCACAAACCCGGTTCAGCCACTATTGCCCTCAACAAACGCGCTCGCCACGAATACTTCATTGAAGAAGAGTTCGAAGCGGGGATGTCGCTACAGGGATGGGAAGTTAAATCACTCCGCGCCGGTAAAGCCAATATCAGCGATAGCTACATTTTGCTGCGCGATGGCGAAGCCTATCTGTTCGGTTCCACTTTCCAGCCGCTGGCTGTTGCCTCTACGCACGTGGTGTGTGACCCCACGCGTAGCCGCAAGCTGTTGCTGAAGCAACGCGAACTCGATTCGCTTTACGGCCGAGTCAACCGCGAAGGTTTCACGGTGGTTGCACTGTCGATGTACTGGAAAAACGCCTGGGCCAAGCTGAAGATCGGCGTGGCGCGCGGTAAGAAAGAACACGATAAGCGTAACGATGTGAAAGATCGCGAATGGCAGATGGATAAAGCACGTATTATGAAGAATTCAAAGCGTTAAGCACTGGATTCATCCGTCACTATTCTGTAGTATAAGAAGTTCTTGGGGCTGATTCTGGACTCGACGGGATTGTGAAGCCTTAGGTGCATGTCGAGGGGCGGTTTGCCTCGTTAAAAGCCGCAAAAAAATAGTCGCAAACGACGAAAACTACGCTTTAGCAGCTTAATAACCTGCCAAGAGCCCTCTCTCCCTAGCTTCCGCTCTTAAGACGGGGATCAAGAGAGGTCAAACCCAAAAGAGATCGTGTGGATGCCTTGCCTGGGGTTGAAGCACTAAATCTAATCAGGCTAGTTTGTCAGTGGCGTGTCTGTCCGCAGCTGGCCGGCGAATGTAAAGACTGACTAAGCATGTAGTACCGACGGTGTAGTAATTTCGGACGCGGGTTCAACTCCCGCCAGCTCCACCAAACAAATCAAAGGGTTACGTTCCAGCGTAACCCTTTTCATTTCAGAATGGCGACAATTTTCGATGATAGTCAGTGTTTTTTTGCTAGCGTGAGCAGACGCATTCCAACTTTTTTCAATTATGTGCTATCACCTACAACCAAACCGTTACTAACGCCTAACGTAACGTCCTCCTGTCGCCAATCTATTCAAACATATAGCTATTTTCTTAAAGCAACTCTATCCAATGAAATGACGCGGTTATGACCTTCTTATGCAGTTTTAAACTAACCAAAACTGTGCGATATTTTCACTTTAAAGTTTTTCTGAGGGATGCAGATGCTTGAAGTAACTAACAGATTGACTATAGCCGTACCGACTCTGAATGACAGCGAGGATGATTTTCAGCGTTTGTTTATGATTTACGCGCAAGTGATGGGCTCGGAGGCATCTAACGTTTTATTTACATTTCCACACTGTCGTTTTCTTAAGCCTAATGCTGTTGCTTTTCTGGGTGGAACTTGGCGCTCGCTTCAGCGTAAAGGGGTGACAGTATATGTAGATTGGGAATCCCTACGTTATGAGATCATAAACACTCTGATTCAAAACACTTTTTGTCAGCAATTTGGTCATGATAAAACATCCTATACTGGTAATTCAGTACCTTATCGTGAAGACCCTAAACAAGATGCAAACTCAATTTTAGACTACCTGACGCAAAATTGGATCGGCAGAGATTGGGTTAGAGTTAGTGAAGCTTTAAGGGATGCTGTTGCGGGCAAAGTTTGGGAAATATATGTTAATTCCTTTGAACACTCTAAATCCCCTATAGGTGTTTTTTCATGTGGTCAACATTATCATACAAAACATGAATTAGTATTATCAGTAGTTGATTTTGGCGTAGGCATTCCTCATAACGTTAGAGAATATTTATCCCAGGACTCAAGAGCTGCATCATTATCTGCTGAAGCTTGCTTACGGTGGGCATGCGTGAGCGGAAACACAACTACTAAAGATGGGATAGCCCGAGGTTTAGGTCTTCATCTTTTAAAAGAATTAGTAAGAATTAACAAAGGTAAACTTGAGTTATATAGTCATAACGCTTACGTGAAAATAGATGAAAATGGCGAGATTTTTAAAACCTTACCTTTCCCATTTAAAGGTACTATACTTAATATAACATTGTTATGCGATGAAAACTTTTATCAATTAGCATCTGAATTAGGGAGTTAATCATGAACATCTTAGTTAAAGAATACATAGGTCCTCGCTGCATTCTTAAAGAGGATGGACAAAAGCTTCATGATAAAATAGTTTCATTATTCAAGGCTGGTGATGAAGTAACCTTAAACTTTATAAATGTCAAAATGTTTGCATCGCCGTTCTTTAACTACAGCATCGGGCAACTTTTTAATTCTTTTAAAATGGAAGATATAAAAAGCAAACTGCATGTAGAAAACCTTGAACCGGTAGGGCATTCTATCATTGAAAGGGTAATAGAGAATGCCAGTCGATTTCAGTCTGATGTAGATTATAAGAAGATAGTTGACGCTATTCTAGAGCAGCAAGCAAGGGAGTCAGAGTAATGGGCTTTAATGGAGCGATACTTTCTAGCGTATATGACATCAGCAGATACAAACCTAACGATAAAGACAAGTTTTTTGTAGATACCAATGTTTGGTTATGGATGACCTATTCAAAAGGGATTCCAGAAGACAGAAAGTTTCTATATGCGTATAACACTTTTATTGACTCAGCACTTAAAAACAACTCCCAACTATTTCATTCCGGCTTATCGCTAGCAGAATTAGCGCATGTGATAGAAAAAACCGAAAGGGAAATACATTCAGAAGTTATAAAGAAGAAGATTCAAACTAAAGACTTCAGACACAACTACAAAAATGAAAGACTTGCAGCTATAAAAGAAATTGAAACATCATGGATGCAGGTTGAAACTTTAGCGTCTCAAGTTGATATTACATTGAACCAACCAATTATTTCATCTTGCTTAGGAAAAATGTCTTCAAATACCTTAGATGGTTATGATCTGATGATTCATGAAAGCATGTTAAGCTCAGGTATACTTAACATTTTAACGGATGATGGAGATTACACTACGGTTCCTGGAATTAATGTTTTCACCATGAACCGAAATGTTTTACATGCAGCGCATATTCAGAAGAAACTTTCTAATTAGTTTTAATTCTAACTGAAAAAACTGAAATTCGTTTCAATGATTTCAGTTGCCTAACTCTGGCGGAGAGCCAGCAGTGGTGCGGGCTGGCTTAGTGATTTGTAGAAAATTTGAACTGGAAATTTTTATGATGCAAAACTCGCAGGCGGTTGCGGTGTAGCGCCGTTTCGGTATGCGAAAGGATTATTTTGTCAGCGCTGTGACGCTGCCAGCGTGGCGCTGTTGGCATGATCTTAATAATTGGTATGTGGCGCAGAATACATTATTGCGCGGCGCTGCGTGCATTCTGTGCGGTCTGGTGACAGGCAAAAAACCGGTACGTGAGCGGGTTATCCGTTGGGGGGTTTATCACCCGATGATAGGTGAATACTTCTCTGTCAGCGCTCCCGCCTGTGTGGCTGTAGCGGCTGTAGCGGCTATGGCTGTGCTGCTGGTTGGCTGTCCCGTTGACGGGTGGCCAGTAACTGCACAAGGACAGATGACTAGAGGGCTATTATTTAGCCCCTGTCGAAAAGTTTTCCAGCGAGCAAATGAACGCACAGGAATAAATCTGCCCAGAGCTCAATGTACACACGTGCTGCGTCACACATTTGCAAGTTACTTTATAATGAACGGCGGAAATTTTTTGGTGCTGCGAGATATACTTGGCCACGCCGTTATAAAAATGACAATGGCATATGCACATTTTGCATCTGAACATCTTGAGGACGCAGTAACAAAAAAAACACTTTCTAATTTAAGTTGGAAAAGAAAATGAGCCACAGCAATGTTTCACTACTATTTATAGGGTTCCATGTTATTAGCATAATGGGATTTATGACTTACGGCTATAAAAAGGGATGGCTTAGATTAGACCATCAAAATCTTTTTAAACAAAAACTATTCTGGATATCTATATTATCCCCTTAACATCTTTTTTATTATATGGCGCTTGGAGTTGGCAAGGCCACACACCTGATCTTTCAGCCTCAGGCTTCGAAACTTTTTATAATATTTCTAAATTCCCCCTACTGTTACTCGCATCATCTGTACCGCTAGCATCAATTGTAAATAATATACACCGAACAATCCAAACTGAAAAACAGATTACAGAATCTGAGAAAAAAAATCTATCTGACTCCTATTACACTCATTTCAAAAACACGCTGGACTTATTTAAAAACATACAATCTAAAGAGTTGAGCCTTGATGGCAAAGGCGAAAAATTCTCATTGTCAATAAACAACCCCGTTCGATTATATAATAACTTGTATAAAGGTTCATCTTACGAAAACGGTGTTAATTATAAAGCCTCCAAGGCTTTCAAAGCGACTTTAAAAAATGAATGGGATAACATTAATTTGGCGTTAGAAAATTTGTGGCCATTGATGGCTACAAGCTTAAATAAGGCTGAGATTAAGAAACAACATAAGATCCTTATAAATATTTATCGATTAGAATCCTCATTTGAAAAAATATCCAAAACCCTGTCATTAAGCTCGTTAACTCTTGAGCCTCGCCCAATATTCAGAACATCAAGAGGAAGTTATGTAGGTTTATTTTATAATTCTGACGCTTTGACTTCTGGTATAAAAGAGCTTGATAAAATTTGCTTGAAAATATTTGATATTGCTAGCTCGGAAAATGATAACAGTGATAACTCAGAAGGATTAAACAACTCTTCTTTTCTTAATCAAAACATATACATTAATTATATCCATATCAATCACCTTCAAAATGGACAGCAATTACTAGCTAACAAGGTATCATTACGCATTAGTAATGAGCGGGGTTGAATGGCGGCGAGTTGGCGGAAAAACCGATACTAACTGCAACCAACCAAAACTAATACAAACCAATTATTTCACTGAATTAGTCACAAGACATCAAAATACTTGAGTCAAAAATACTATGTAGTGGTTTCGGACGAGGGTTCAACTCCCGCCAGCTCACTAAAATTCTCCATCGGTGACACCAGAGTCATCCGATGAAGTCCTAAAGGCCCGCACGGTGAAAGCCTTGCGGGCTTTTTTGTGCCTGCAATTTATCCCGCGAAGTATGAACCCAAATAAATAAATACGAACCTTTTAGACACCTCATAAAGCTTTATTGTTTTAAAGGTGCCTCAATCTTTGGAAATACGGAAATTGCAAGACAACCTTCCTCCGTCAACGAAATCCAATACGCGTGACCTAAGGTAGCGGACTACGTTCTCTATGATTGTGATGGCCTTGAGCTAATCATCAAATCCATCGATAGTAAACCTAGCAATTGACCTTATCATCGTTGTAACAACACGGACACCTTTTACTACTATTAATTTTTTTTTTCATAAAGCGCCCGTATCACACAAGTGAATGCACTTGATTAGTTTATCTTTTAACCAATCAAGGAGGCGTAGTGGATGATGGCTTAAAGAATGCTAACCGAGGCGTCATAAAGTCTTCCCTCTAGGGAGGCAGGATGAGTGCGAAGCTTACTATTTGTCACCCATCAGATAAAACTAGCGGTTACGGCTTTAAACGAGTTAACAATCAACGGATAGCCATGACAAACTTTAGAATTGTTATTGAATTTCAGCAGGTTAACGAAAAACCCTATTACATTCTTACTGCGTTTCTCGATATTTAAGGTACACAATGCAATACTTCCACTTTCTTAACCAGTTGATTTTTGGTTATTTCAATCAAGATGCCGACATCATAAATGATGGCGAAGACACGATAGAAGGCATAATTATGCTATTCAAAAGGTCCGCATCAGAATGGATGCTTGATGATCTCGTTGAAGAAGTTGATGATTTTATCTCCGCCTATGGTGATGGTGTAGAAGAAGAGTTTGAGAAGCGATATGGGTTTGATTTCTCCCCGGAGCTTTGGAAAACCACCTCTCGTGAATTCCTCAGGACAGTTCGTCAGATCTCATCAGAGAAATGAGGTTTCCGTGAGAACATTTACTGATGAGAAAAAATAATTGGTACACGCTTGTTCTCGCTATCTTGAAGAGTATTTTGCAGAGACTATTGCTTTATTAAAAGCGCGCGGAATGCATCGTGATTATATTGTTGAAGGATTTGAATTCCCATTAGTCAACACTTATGAGATAACGTTCTCATCGTTAAGAAATGAAGCAGCAGGTATTCTTTTAGGCCCAGAAGTTGTTGGTGGATTGATGTACAGAGTGTGGTACGGAGCGCAACGATGATTTCTAATGAAAAAGCGATACAGATAGCGAAAGAATATGCTCAAAAAAGTGAAAAAGGGTGGGATGAGAAATACCATGAAGCAGAAAAGACCATTTTAAGTGGAGAGCCAGCCTGGATCATTTCCACTTCAGACATAAAATACAATGACGAACTTCCATGGATGATGGAGCATTTCCCAAATCCTGTCTATTACTATATTAGCATGGTTGACGGTATCTGCATTGCTATAGGAAATAGAAGAAATGAATTTCAAAGGATTGATGGGAAATAAAATACCAACACTTAATCCAATAGCTTCACCAAAAAATAATTTATATTAGACGCACTTATAGCACCTGGATAATAAGTTTAATTTAAAAACAAATTATTACCACCTCGTAAAATAGAATTCACAACCTCACCAAACCATTCGCAATATAACTGTAAGCACTAATAGTTAATTTACTTGTTGCAACCAAATTTCATATAGCTGACTATCGCCACGAAATCCCTCCCCTTCTGTCTGATGTAAAATACGAACTAGCCTCCATATTCATTTTTGTGCGTTTTTAGTTATGGAGGCTGAATATCTGATGCACCACTTTTTTCAGTTAAGGATCTTGCCGTTACCGTCTTAGCCGGCTCGATGCTTTTAATTAAGGTGCTATTCAATTTGATGACGTAAATAGCCATGCTCTGGATCTTTGGATTTTGGCCCCATCGATGGCACCAGAGCCATGCGATGGAGTCCCAGGAGCCGTAAGGTGAAACCCTTACGGGCTTTTTTGTGCCAGTGGTTTTGTGGGATGATGTACCAGGCCTCTGCAACTATCGATGCTCGTTTGGTTTTTCCCATGTAACTCACCATGTTCTTGATGCGGAAAGCCTCTTAAATAAGGTATAAAGCCGCATGAAAATTCCAAACCGAATCCAACCGCTGGTCGATGACGGCCTGATCGATAACGTGCTTCAGCGCTTGAAAAGCGGCAAAGAAGCTGACGTTTACACTGTCATGTGCGGCGGCAAAGTCCAGTGCGCTAAAGTCTACAAAGAAGCTTCTCAGCGCAGCTTTAAGCAGGCCGTGCAATACCAGGAGGGGCGCAAAGTTCGCAACTCCCGTAGCGCGCGTGCAATGCAAAAAGGTTCCAAGTTCGGCCGCAAGCAGCAAGAGGAAGTCTGGCATACCGCAGAAGTCGACGCGCTGTTCCGCCTGGCCAAAGCCGGCGTTCGCGTGCCTGAACCCTATATGTGCCTCGACGGTGTGTTGTTAATGGAGTTGGTCACTGATGCAGATGGCGCAGTAGCGCCGCGACTAAGCGATGTGATTTTGTCGCAAGAGGAAGCACTGACTGATTTCACCACCATGATTCGCAATATCGTGCGCATGTTGTGTGCCGGCATTGTGCATGGCGATCTGTCAGAGTTTAACGTGCTGCAAGATGAGCATGGGCCGGTGATCATCGATCTGCCGCAAGCAGTGGATGCCTCAGCAAACAACCACGCCGAATCAATGTTCGAGCGCGATGTGAATAACATCACCGAATACTACGGACAGTTCGCGCCGCAGATTCTGGAGACGCGCTATGCCAAGGAGATCTGGCAGCTATTTGAAGACGGCAAGTTAACGCCTGAAACCGTTTTAACCGGTCTGTTTGTGGAAGAAGTTCATGCTGT
>AEWW01001123.1_pt1 | contig 62524 bp, 55 predicted proteins | sample 267848 | NCBI WGS metagenome assembly AEWW01 (sample SAMN00713649, study PRJNA62039) | ant fungus garden metagenome | place: Panama: Gamboa | collected Apr-2009 | depth 0.5 m m | reverse complement strand
ACCCGAATGCAAGGCTGCTTTGGCTTGCGTCCACCTTTTCGCTTTACGTTTTTCCTGGCACTTTCTGCCGATATCTTGCATGCCTGGCAGCATACGCCTCCAAATGTTGTTATATAACAACATATATGTGAAAAAGATCTAATTGTTATTATATAGCAACATTTCAAGATTGCGACAAACTCTTAAATAGGTTTCTACTACACTTGCCTGATTCCATTGAGTAAAGAGGTTTACATGACGCAATCCCCTGACAGCAATCAAGCCTGGCTACTGGCATCGCGCCCCGATGGCGAACCGGTTAAAGAGAATTTCCGGCTTGTTGAACAACCTATTCCCTCCATCAAAACGGGTGAGATGCTGCTCCGCACGGTTTATCTCTCTCTCGATCCTTATATGCGCGGGCGCATGGATGACAGTAAATCCTATGCGCCTCCGGCACAACTCGATCAGCCAATGGTCGGCGGTACGGTTTCACAGGTGGTTGAATCGCAGCATCCCGATTTTAAAACCGGTGACTGGGTACTGGCAGGCAGCGGCTGGCAACGTTTTGCCGTCTCGGATGGCACTGGCGTGGCGAAAATCGGCGATCTGCCCCACCCATCCTGGGCGCTGGGCATTCTGGGGATGCCCGGCTTCACCGCTTACATGGGCCTGATGGACATTGGGCAGCCAAAAGCGGGCGAAACCCTGGTGGTCGCCGCCGCGACGGGCCCGGTGGGAGCCACCGTCGGGCAACTGGGTAAGCTCAAAGGCTGTCATGTGGTTGGCGTTGCCGGTGGTGAAGAGAAATGCCGCTACGCGATTGAAAAACTCGGGTTCTCAGCCTGTCTCGATCACCATCGCGAGGATTTTGCTGAACAGTTGGCGAACGCCTGCCCGGACGGGATCGATATCTATTTCGAGAACGTTGGTGGCAAAGTGTTTGATGCCGTGTTCCCGCTGTTGAACACCGCCGCTCGCGTACCGGTTTGTGGACTGGTCTCAACCTATAACAGTGGCAAAACCCTACCCGCTGGCCCTGACCGTACGCCACAAATCCTGAGTGGGATATTGAAGCGCCGAATCCGTATGCAGGGATTTATTATTTTCCAGGATTACGGTGATCGATATCCAGAATTCCTGCAGGCGATGACGCCATTGGTTGAACAGCAGAAAATTCACTATCGCGAACACATGATCGATGGATTAGAAAATGCACCACAGGCGTTCTTCGATATGTTGAAGGGTAATAACTTTGGTAAAACCGTGGTCAAAGTGGCTGAAGAAGAGTGATAAGGGCCGGTTATTCTTAACATTAAATAACCGGCTAAATAGCAGCGTTATCTCTGTTTGGCCTGCGGCAGCAAGAGTTCCGTCAAAATTTTATTACGCTGTTTTTTGGTCAGCCAAAACATGCGTGGAACCCACTGCGGACGCGGCTGTGCTGCGTAGAGATGCTGCATTTCATCTAACCAGGTTGCGTTGTTCATTGTTCCCTCCTTTGTTAAAAAAAGTATGGAGGGAGAAATGCGGAACAAATAGTGAGAAGATTATAAAATTTGTTCCGGGTTTAATCACTGATGGCAAATCAATGGCGAATTAACGCCCTTTCTTTTTACGGCCAGGCTGCGCAAAACGCTGACGTCCTGCCGGTTTGGCCGCAGCTTTCTCTGGAATCTTTGCACCGTTCGATGCGACTTTTTTCGCCGCTGCTGCCGGTTTCTTTTTCGCCTGGCTTAGCTGCGTTTTTTTGTCTTCGGATGAAGAATCCTCGATCAAGTTAAACAACTCAATCAATTCGTCATCAGTAAAATCACGCCATTCGCCCAGCGGGATGCCTTTCAGACTGACATTCATGATACGCGTACGTTCAAGCTTGGTGACTTCGAAGCCAAAATGCTTGGTCATTCGGCGAATCTGGCGGTTAAGCCCCTGAACCAGGATGATACGAAACACAAAGGTCGACTCTTTCTTCACTTTGCATTTTTTGGTCACAGTACCCAGCATCGGCACACCCGCCGCCATCCCGGCAATAAACTCGTCGGTGATGGGCTTATCTACGGTCACCACGTACTCTTTCTCGTGGTTGTTACCGGCGCGCAGGATCTTATTGACCAGGTCACCGTGGTTGGTGAGGAAAATCAGACCCTGTGAGTCTTTATCCAGACGGCCGATCGGGAACACGCGTTTACTGTGGTTAACAAAATCACCGATGTTATCGCGTTCACCCTCTTCCATAGTGGTAATAATGCCCACCGGCTTGTTGAGCGCAATCAGCACTAAATCTTCTTCGTTACGCGGCTCGATCAGCTGCCCATTCACTTTCACTTCATCCCCGGCAAAGACCTGTGCGCCAACGGTCGCGCGCTTGCCGTTAATAAAAACGTTGCCTTGCTCTATGTAACGATCGGCATCACGTCGTGAGCAGATTCCGCTCTCGCTAATGTATTTGTTCAGGCGCGTGGATGAGTTGGGCAGCATGGTTCCTCCGAAAAAAAACGGACTATACAACAACCTTAGACGTTGTGTAAGACACGGTTAAACATCATTGTTCCAGCTTGTAACCTCATCACCGTTTGGTAACAGCACACTAACATTGTGGTTGTTCCTCAGGAATCGATCAGCGACAATCGCCATCCATCGCGTTTTCTTATGACAGAGTATGACCTTCATGATACACCTGCGTCGCGCCAGCTGGATAACATTGCTGCGGACTTTCCTTGCCCGTCTTTGGCCGCATCCGTTACCGGTCGCCAAAAAACAGAGAGTGATGGCCAGCATCGGTGCGGGTCTCGGCCTGATGATCACCAGCCTGACCAGCCATTGGCTGCTTGGTGAGGTCAACTTATGGTTTGTGGCACCGATGGGGGCGTCTGCAGTGCTGCTTTTCGGCTTACCAAATAGTCCGTTGGCGCAACCCTGGTCGATTGTTGGCGGGAATCTGGTCGCAGGCGTGATAGGTGTGACAACCGCGATGTATGTGCCCTATCCCGCAGTCGCTTGCGGCATTGCGGCTTGTCTCGCCATTGCCGTGATGTTTCAGCTGCGCTGCTTGCATCCTCCCAGCGGGGCGGTGGCGCTGACAGCGATTCTGGGCGGCAGTGGCGTTCAGCAATTGGGATATCAGTTTATTCTCTCTCCCGTGCTGCTAAATTCCGTGTGTCTTGCTTTACTGGCAATCATTTTTAATAATCTTGCGGGTCGCCGTTACCCGCATCCGCTGGCTGCTAACGAACCTAAAACGAATTCAGTGGCGCTTGAAGTGCCAATTACTCGCGATGATCTGCATCAGGCACTTGAGAACGGTCAGCTTCTCGACATTGACGAGGATGATTTGCAGCAGTTGTTACAGCGCGCTGAAGAGATTGCCCGTCGTCGGCAACAGTTACCGCTACAGCCCCTGAAGCGCGCCAGTTAAATTGCAGGCGATATGAGCCCCGTCGGCTGAACGCATTAACACAAACCTCGGCTTATCTCCCCGCCGAAGCCGTGAATCCTTACACCATTATCATCCACTTCGACCACCGCAAAGGGTATTTCGCTTGGACCATCGAGCATGCCCTTCATGGTATAAAACCCTGTCTGACCGATGTATGCAGTGTTGCCGCGGTGGTCATGTCCTGAGAAGCAAAACTGTATGTTGTAACTAGAAAGGAGTTCCACCAGCACACTGCCGTTCATCAGTATATGCGTGGTGTGAGGCACCAGCGGGTAATGACCAAACACCCCCACTTTTTCCCCCCGTTGCTGAGCTTCAATCAATTGCTGTTCAATCCAGTTCAGCTGCTGCTGACCGACGGCACCGTTCCATGGCTGTGCCTGCGGTTGTCGCTGCGCCTTTAATTCCGCCAGCAGGTTCTCCGCCTGGTAGTAGTCGTCACCATTCTGCGCGTTGCAGTATAAACTGACATCGTTACCGTCATAAACGATGAACCGCCACCCCGCTAAACGAAACGCGTAATAACTTTTAGGGAGTGCCGCACGATTATTCAGATGCTGAGCAAGGGTTTGCGCATCATGATTCCCCAACACTACCGCATGCGGATGCACCAACTGGTCATACAGCGGCAGAATGGCGGCATAGCTGGCCCAATCGCGGTCAACCAAATCCCCCAGCGTGACAACAAAATCCAGCGGTTGCTGATTCAGGGCTTCAATTGCCTGCGGTAACTTATCAAGTGCATGACGGTAGTAGAGGTTATTAGCGATATCAGCTTCGACATCGGCATACTGCGGATCAGCAATCACACCGAAACGCAGCACGTTATCCATCATTGCTGGACGTAAATCAGGTAAGGCATATAGCTCGGCCACATCGCCGAGGAGTTCGCGCTGCAAGGATGTCAATGGATGCGGATGAGTCACGAAAAACACTCCTTAACGAATACCAGCACGCATGAACGACTGAATAAACTGGCGCTGGAAAATCAGGAACAGCACCAGTAACGGCAAGGTGGTCATCAAGGTAGCGGCACCAATGAGCGCCCACTGTACGCCCTGCTCTGGCGCCGAGAACAATTGCAATCCGACGGTGAGCGGTCTTACGTTGACGGAATCGGTAATCACCAGCGGCCACAGGAAATCATTCCAGTGGAAACTGATCGAGACCAGGGCAAATGCGATATAGATAGGTTTCGCCAATGGAATGTAGATTTTGCGCAAGATATAAAACCGACTGGCCCCTTCCACAACCGCCGCCTCTTCCAGCACCAGCGGGATACTTTTAAACGTCTGACGCAGCAGAAAAATGGCAAAAGCAGAGGCGAAATACGGCAATGCTATTCCCGTTAAAGTATCGCGCAGCCCAAACGCACCGATGGTTTTGTAATTGTTCAAAATCAAAACGTCCGGACTAATCATCAACTGCAGCAGGATCAGCGCGAAAATAACCCCTGAGAATTTCATTTTGAAACGCACCAGCGCATAGGCCGCCATGGTCGCTAAAATCAACTGCACCAGCACAATCATCAGCACCAGCAAGGTGGTATTGAGGAAGTAGCGGGCAAAAGGCGCGGCATGCCAGGCCTTGATGAAATTATCAAAGGTTAGCGGCGAAAACAGCGAAAAACTGGCCTGATCCGATGCCGGATGGATTGCCACCCACACCGCTACCAGAATCGGCAGTAGCCACAGCAGCGCTGCCAGCCAAATGGTCAGGTTAAGACACCAGCCACCCAACGTGTTCGTCTTATTCATTGATAATGGGCTCGCTTGTCCAGCAAGGTAAATTTGATCAGCGCAATCGCCGCGAGGATCACCAATAACACCACGGTCATGGCCGCAGCAGCAGGCATATCCCAGAAACTGAATGCGGTGCGATAGATATAGAACAGCAGCAGACTACTGCTGTTGTTGGGGCCCCCGTTAGTCATGGCAATCACCTGATCGACAATGCGGAAGGCGTTCATCGAAGCATTGATCAACACAAATAGCGTCGTTGGCATCAACAGCGGCCATTGCACGCCACGGAAAAAGTAACCGCGTGAAGCCCCTTCAATCGCTGCCGCTTCATTGAGGCGGGGATCGATCTGCTGCAAGGCAGCAAGATAGAAGATCATAAAGAAGCCCGCTTCACGCCAGACAGAAACCGCCATCAGACAATAAAGGGACGTGCCCGGCTCACCGAGCCAGTTCACGGCAGGCAGTGAGAACAGCGCCAGCAACTTATTCAACAGCCCCAGCTGCGGAGTGTAGAAAAACAACCACAAATTAGCGATGGCAATCATGGGGAGCAATGATGGGATAAAAAACGCCGCGCGGACCAGCGAATTCGCTGCCAATCGTCGATTCACGGCCAGCGCCATCATCAAAGCCAGCGTGACGGCCAGCGGAATGGTGATCAGTGCATACAACAAGTTGTTCCAGAGCGACTGGATGAAGATATCGTCATCCAGCAAGGCCATGTAATTATCCAGCCCAACGAAGTGGGCCGGATGATTATTACGGGAAGCGCTGAACAGACTCTCCCAGATCGTCGCCACCGCGGGATAATGCGTAAACAGCAGCAAAAAACTCAGTGCTGGCAAAATCAGCAGGTAACCATAAAGCTGCGTCGACCAGAATGCGGGACGACGCTGCGCCGTACTGGCAATTATCGTGCTCATCGCGCTTCCATTACTGGTAGGACTTCAACAGGCGATCCGCTTGCTTCTGCGCACCTTCAAGTGCTTCTGCCGGGGTTTTTGCCTGGGTCACCGCCGCTTCGACAGCATGGTTCAACGCATCCTGAATCTGTACGCTGTTGTAGGTCGAGAGTTCTGGCTGCGCATACTTCAACTGCTCACGCGCGACCAGCGCCTGAGGGACCTCTTTCACGTAGTCTTTCATCACCGTGGTGTCCCATGCTGCTGGAGATGTCGCCACATAGCCTGTCGCGATACTCCAGCGCGCAGCTTGCTCCGGTGAAGTCACCCAGCGGATAAACTCCATCGCGGCTTTTTGCTGCTCGGGTGAGGCATTCTTAAAGACGTAAAGGTTACCGCCGCCGGTTGGGCTGCCACGCTGTGTTTTCTCTGGCAGCATCGCCACACCAAATGGGAATTTGGCGTTATCGCGCACGTTGGTCAGGTTACCGGTGGTGGTGACCATCATGGCAGTTTTACCGCTGATAAAGTCTTGTGGTGTGGTACCCCAGGCGATGGCGCCTTTCGGTGACACTTCTTCTTTTTGCCCGAGGTCGGTCAGCCACTGCAGTGTCTCAACGTTACCCGGCGTGTTGAAATGCACCGCTGTCCCTTTACCGTTATCCAGACGACCGCCATTGGTGGCAGAGAGTCCCTGGAAGTTCCAGTAGCCGTTAGGCGTTGACGGAATCTCGATGCCCCATTGGCTCACGCCGTTAGCATCTTTGATGGTCAGTTTTTTACTGAATTCCACCACCTGCTGCCAGTTGGCCGGCGGTGTGTCGCCATTCAAGCCAGCTTTCTCGAAGGCCTGTTTATTCCAGTACATCACCACGGTTGAACGCTGGAACGGTACGCCCCACACTTTGCCGTCAATGTGACGCAGAAATGCCGGGTAAAAACCGTCGATCCATTTTTTACCTTCATCACCGGTCGCCAGATCGCTGGCGGCGACAATCGCGCCCGCATCAATCAGGGAATAAGCCTCAATGTCACCGATCACCGCCAGTTGCGGAGCATTGCCACCCCGAAACGCGGTCAGCGCTTTGGTGACGGTTGTCGCATAGTCACCGGTGTAAACCGGCTGAATGCTCACTTCCGGATGCACTTTTTCGAAATCAGCCACCAGCGCGTCAACGGTGTGGCTGACTTTGCCACCGACCGCGATCGGATAGTACATCTGCAATTTGACCGGATCAGCGGCAAAAGCGGAAACCGTAGTGCAAAGCAGTAAAGCAGAGGCCAGACGTGAGTAACGAATCGCAGACATGATTATCCCTTGGGCGAAAAACAACGGTTAAACAGCGTATTTTTTCTGTGAAACAAACTTCTGTTGCTCGGCAGACGCGCAGCGTTTACCGGTCGTGGTGGAAAACAAATATTGGCGAGCTGCAGACCACTGCAAGCCGACCTGACTATCCTCGACAAAATGCTGCATGCCGGGCACTTTTACGGTGATGGCATCGGCCAGGCCAGCCAGTTGGCACACCAGTAAAGTGTCAGCGCCCATGTATTCGTAGCTGATCACTCTGGCCTTTAAGGCAGCGTGCTCAGGTGAGATCAGCTGAATATCCTCGGCGCGCAAGCCCAGGCTCAGAGCAACTTCATCACATTGCTCAACTACCGGCGCCGGTATATGGCTCAGATAATGACGGTTTTCTTTGTTGTGCAACGGCAGGATATTCATGGGTGGCGCGCCGATAAACTGCGCGGCAAAAACCGTGGCGGGGTTGTTATAGAGATCGTTCGGTGTGCCTTGCTGCTCGATGTGGCCGTCATTCAGCAGAATAATACTGTCCGCCATGCTCATCGCTTCGGTCTGGTCGTGTGTGACATACAGCATGGTGAGCCCCAGCTTCTTCTGTAAGGCACGAATCTCACGGCGCATGCTTTGGCGAAGTTTGGCATCAAGGTTGGACAGAGGTTCATCCATCAAACACAGGTTGTTATTCGCGATAACCGCCCTTCCCAGCGCGACACGTTGCTGTTGGCCCCCCGAGAGCTGAGATGGCAGGCGATCAAGCAACTTATCCAGTTCCATCAGCTTGCTGACGTCATCCAGTCGGCTCGCAAACGTCTGCTTGTCTTCCCCACGCGCTTTTAAGCCAAACAGCAGATTCTCGCGGACATTCAGATGCGGAAACAGCGCATAGGATTGAAACACCATCGAGAGCTTGCGCTGCGAGGGCGGTAGATGAGTGATTTCAGCGTGTTTAAAGTGGATCTCGCCGCGGTCGGCGGTTTCCAGCCCAGCAATGGTGCGCAGCAGAGTGGATTTCCCACAACCGGAGGGCCCAAGCAGCGCAACAAAGCTCCCTTCTGCGGCATCAAAGGTAATGTCATTGAGGGCAATTTTTTCCCCCCAGGCTTTAGTGATGTGATGTAGCGAAAGGTGGCTCATGCATCCGCAGTCCTGAAAACAGAATGGCGGTAAGCTAGCTCAGGGAAATGAAGGATTTATGTTGCTGGGGTGACGGTTGGGTGACTGAAATAAATCTCAGATAACAAGACGATAAAATTGGCATTATTCTGTGGTAGTCTCAGATAAATGCCCTAATGAGTGAGGATATAGGACTTATGGCCATCAATGAACAGACATTACTGAATTCCGGATTTACTCAGAAAGACGTTCTAAAACTCAATAGATACCAAAGAAATAACCAATTAACGCTTGATAGCGTCATTAGCGACTTGTCTAAACGCTTCCAGTCAGCATTATTATTGACGTCTGGTCTGGTGCTGGTTTATATCATTACGCTGTTCATCGCCTCACGAGAAAACATCATTTCCATGGGCATTGCCCTGATCGTCGCTCTGGCCATCACCTGGTTTTTTCAACCGCCGATTTTGGCCTGGAAATCATGGCAATTTCATAAAAAACAACGTTAATGCTGTGGTTCTTGTTCGCCAATAAGATCCACGATGATCTTCGCTTTTAACCCATACCCCACCATTTTCATCGTGATCTTAGGCATACTCATGCTACTAACCTTGCGGTAATAGTCACTCGGCAGATAGTGGAAAAGTCGCCATGCACCCGGTTTTCTCAGCAAACCGAATACACTGTAAACACTGGCAGCAAGGCTCACTGTGTTATAGAAGGCAAGTCCGCTTTCCGCTTTAAATCCCATAAATTCTGCCGCATGCATCGCGCCATCAGCAACAGCCCCTAGTGACTCAGGCTTATTCAAAAATTGATGGTTTACCTCACGAGAAATCCCATTCACACCGTCCATGACGAGAGTTGCACCAACTAACATACCAATGGGCGTCATGGTGCCAGCTAACGCGACACCACCTGCAATCGCCAAACCTGATAGCACCACCTTCACCGCACTGATGACATAGCCAACAATACGATCGTTCTGTTTGCCCCACTCAACCTGGGCGTATAGCTGCGCGGCCCTGGTCTTCAGCATCGTTGATTGCTGAATTAAACTGTCACGCTCAGCACGCAAGTTTTTAATACAGAGCATACATTCTTCATCAGTCTTGGCCTTACGGGCCAGAGTAAACTGCTGATCAATATAGCCCTTAATCTCTTGCATAAATTTGATTCGGGATAGACCATCGCGTAGATGCTGTGAACCCACCCGATTCGCGGCCTGAATAAGATTGCGTGCTTCGAGATTGACCATAGTATCGCTCCATGCACGGTTTCGTTGTCCGGCCAATAATGCTGCATCCATCAGTCTCACTCCTTTTAATATGCCCTGATTTTCTTTTACCTGAGCTTGAATACATTAAAGTGACATGTGAATAAGAATTATGGAGATAATGATGATTATTTCGTGACGTTTTTCAATTTCAGGCGTGTTAACTGCGAGTGGGATTGTACCAGGCGGAGTGACAAAATTGGATGGCGATAAAAGAGCGACACCGCATAGTGCCGCCATAAAATAATACCCTACTGCGACATACTCAAAATCGTCCGAATATTTTGCGCCGTGGTCGCCACAATATCGATCGCCCCGGTACGCAGTGCGCCGAGTAGTGCCATCGCTTTGGTATTCTCGGAGGCAATAGCAATCACACAGGGAATTTTACGTAATTCTTCGATGCTAAGACCAATCACCCGGTCATTCATCACCGTATCCACATGCTGTCCCTGGGCGTTGAAGAAGTCATAACCCGCAACATCCCCGGTGACGCCCTGATTCACATGCGCATCAATAATCTCATGCGGCGTAAACCAACCGAGTTTCACCATGTAGCTGTTTTCATTCATATCACCGATACCCACCAGCGCCACATCCGCTTTACGTGCGCGGTCGAGCGTCTCTTTGATGGTGCCGTTCTGCATAAAGGCATCGCGCAGTGCGCGGTTCTCGACATAGGCAGGTGCGTACAGGGTTTCACTGATACCGCCAAATTTCTTGGCGAGTCGACGGCTGATGTGATCGGCGTTAATCGCATCACCGGGACGATGAGTCCCACCAATGCCGCTGATAAACAGGCAGTTACGTGTCGGCACCTGGCCGGGATAATCGGCGACAGCGGCGACGTTGCGCCCTTGCCCGACAGCAACAATCGCATTGTCTTTTAATGATTGTGCCAGATGGGCTGAGACTAACGCCGCTACCTGACGACGCTGTTCTTCATCGTCCGGCGAATCCAGTGCTATGAGCGCACGTTGTAGTTGGGGGAAACGGCTTTGCAGCTGTTGTTCAAGACGCGTACTGAACACCGGATGGTAGCGCACATTAATTTCGACGATGCCCTCTTCGCGTGCGCGTTTAAGCAGTCGGCCAACCTTAATGCGGGATATCCCAAACTTACGCGCAATCTCCTCCTGGGTGATTTCGTCCTGATAATAGGCCACCGCAATTTCTGTCAGCAGCTCGGAGTCCTGAGAAAGCGAGTTTTTTTCCATCCGTTACCTGTCTTGTATCGTGACACCTGATTTAGGGAAGGAGTTATATCATTGATACGACTCGCTTCGCCAGACAACAGCGAGGCGAGTCGCAGGTTGCGCCACGCTTAACGCTTGATGGCGTCGATTTTCAGCATGCGAGCAATCACGATATCCAGCTCTTTCTGATCGAAGATCTGTTTCCAGTCTGGCTTCACAATCTTCTCGCGACCGTATTCCATGGCGATCATGCAGGCATCAGAGAACGGGTTAGTGGCGCGGAAGGCCACTGCCAGTGCGATCTGAATATGGCCATACAGCATCGCTTTGGCCGCTTCTTCCGGTACGCCGCTGTGCTTAACGGTCTCATCCAACGCTTCTTTCATGAAAGCGCCCACCATGCAGGCTACGGTTTCAACCAACGTCGGCTCAAGGTAGGCCAATTGCGTGACGGTAACCCAATGCACTTCTTCAACCGGGCCGTACATCACGCTGATCACTTTGCTCAGCTCAGCTTTCTGCGCATCTGAGCCGGTTTCATACGAAGCCGCGACATGCTGTACCGCCGCGATGCCACCGAAGGCATCCGCGTGCTCTTCTTTGGTGTAGCGCTCCAGGAACACGGAAGGATGGCAAGGGTGCGCCACCGCATATTCGATGCCGTCACGATGGGCAATCAGGTTTGCGTAAGCCGCAGCCGGGTCCAGCGTCAGCAGAATCGCACCGGCCTTCATCTGTGGCACCACGCCCTCAGACACTTTGCCCAGAACGATATCCGGTACCGCCAGAATTACCACGTCACTGACCGGCACAACGGAAGCGGCATCAGACAACTCACGGCCTTGCGCCGTGACTTGTTCCTGCGCCTTCGGTGAGTTCTCAACGTAAAACACCTGGTAATCGCTTTTCTGGAAGTTGGCAGAAATGCGCATACCCATTTTGCCGCCTGCGCCAATTACGGTGATGGTTTTCAATGCATTGCTCATTGGTGTAACTCCTGATCTTGTTTACTACGTAAGAATTCAACGGTACGGCGCGTCCATTCGGCTTCGCGCTCGCAGGTCAGCACGGCATCGTCCTGCCACGGCAACCAGTGTTCAACGATTTGATTAATCTCTCTTTCTGCCGGACGCACGCTGGCGATCATCCGGTCATAGTCCAGCAGGCCTTCGCCCATCAGGCAGCCAGCATAGGTAAAGCCGACCCAGCCATCACGACGCGTAAAGGCAAAATCTTTGATGTGCAGGTTGCCGACGCGCGCCGCCGTATTGGCGATCACCTGTTCAGGCAATTCCAGTCCTGCTACGCAGTTAGCGGGATCGAGACACACGCATAACCACGGCGAAAGAAACTTGTTAATGACCGACATCATCGCGCCGCTGTTGACCTGCTCATAGGTCTCCAGGCACAGACGCACCTGCTGACGCGCGAAATCAGGCAACACCGCACCAATCAACTCTGCCGCTTCATCCAGTGACGGACGGTGATCGGCGGTGTAGAACATGGAGCGCACCACATGGGCATCAAGAACGTTCGCCATATGCAGATAGCGACGCAGATGCGCAGTGCCTAAACCGCGTGTGCCCAACTCCAGCGTGATACCCAGCTTATCGGCCAATTGGCGAAGGTCCTGCAACTGCGCATCAGGCCAACTTTCAATCGCCGGATAATCACAAATCTGGAATACCGAGACATCCATCTCGGCGGTCTGCTGCAGCATCTGCTCCAGCGTCAGCGGATTGGGCACTTTGCTGGACATGCGCCAGAAAAAGGCATAAGTACTGAGTCCGATACGGCTCATTAACGGATCTCCTTCGCCAGCACGCTGGCCTCTTCAATGATTTGCGCCAGTGCATTCGGGTCGTGGGCAAAACGGCCCAGGAACAGACCATGAACGTCAGTCCCCAGACGCTGAATCAGCCCCGGCCCGGCGCTGCCGCCGTAAATAATTTTTAAGGTGATACCCTCCGGCGTTTTCAACTGTTGCAGGCCCGAACACACTGCGCGGATATAGCTATCCGGTGCAGGTTGTGGTGCACCAATCGCCCACTGCGGCTCATAGGCAAAGAACACCTCACCTTTTAGACCTTGTTGCACTGCATCAGCCAATGCTTCCGCCAGTTGCTGTTCGCAGAGTGCGATAGCCTGATCCGGCCCGGCCTGTTGTTCTTCACCGATACACAGCACCGGTGTTAATCCGTGTCGCAGCGACATAGCCACTTTGGCAGCAATCTGCGCTTTATCTTCATGAAAGTGGCGACGACGTTCAGCGTGACCGATTTCGGCCAGTGAGCAACCGAGTTCCTGTAACATGCTGGCGCTGACCTCACCGGTCCAGGCGCCGTTCTCAGCCTGACACACATCCTGGCCGCCAAAGCGCACCGGTGTTTTTGCGAAAATGTCAGCCACAGCGGGAATAGCCGGATAAGCGGGCAGTACAAACAACCCGACATCACCGTTTTTCACCGCCGGCAACTGAGCCAATCCGCCGACTTTGCGGCACCAGTCCAGTGTCTGCTGGTAACCAAAATACATTTTCAGGCTGACGCCGAGCCAGATTTTGGGCTGAGACATCATTACGCTCCTTGCTGAGAGGCTTTATGTTCTTTTAGCAGATCGCCAACGGTATTGACGATCATCGCCAGTGAAATGGCTCCCGCATCTGGCGTACCGACACTTTTTTCGGCTAGCGGACGCGCACGACCCATTTTCGGCACCAGCTGAGCGGTGTCTTGTGCGGCCTTATCGGCTACCTGCGCCGCCGCCAACCAGGCATCGGTCAAGGACGCGCCTTCTGCAACGGCTGCATTCAGGCTGTCGCTAAACGGCACCAACACATCGACCATGGTTTTATCGCCCACCTTCGCTTTGCCAAAGTGCATAATGCCCTCTTTGGCTTCGCGTACGCCGGTTGCGACGCGTTGCGCATTCGGTGACTGCTGATCGCCAATGGCCGTTCCCAGCGCAGTCAATGCCACGCCCCACAGTGCACCCGAGGTGCCGCCAGCTTTATCGGCCCAGGCATCCGCAGCACGGCACAACAGGCTGCCGGCACCTGCACCACGCGCAGCCACTTCACGCGCTTTCTCCACAGCGCCCAGCACGCCACGTTCCATACCGATACCGTGGTCTCCGTCACCGGCCACTGCATCGATATCACCTAATTTTTTCGCATTACGCTGCAATAAATCCGCCACTGACTCCAGGATGTGTAACACGCGCTGCGCGCTCTGCTGTGACTCAGCTGAAGCCTGCGGCAATGCTTCTTCCGTGCTCTCTTCACGCTCTTCCGCACTTAGCGGTTCCGCGATCAGCACGCTTCCTTTGCGATAGGCTGGTGCATTTGCCGGCGCACACCACAATGTCTCCAGCTCATCGTCCAACCACATCAGCGTCAGCGATGCGCCCGCCATGTTGAAGCTGGTAACAAACTCACCGACATCCGGCTGAACCACTTGAAGTCCTGCAGCGTCCAGCAGTTGTGCTACGCGGCGATACACCACGAACAACTCTTCATACTTCACTGAACCCAAACCGTTAAGGATCACCGCCACGCGATGACCTTCAATCTGTTTGACGTCGGCAGGCACTTCGCCTAGCAGACGTTCAACAAACAGCTCGGCCAGCTCATCGGCACTCGGCACATCAGTCTCACTGATACCCGGCTCACCGTGGATGCCCAGACCGAGCGCCATGCGCCCTTTCTCGACTTCAAATAAAGGATGCGTGGCACCCGGCAAGGTACATCCGCCAAATGCCACACCGAAAGTCCGCGTACGATCGTTAGCATGCTGCGACTTCTTAAGTACGGAGGCTAAATCATCGCCCGCTTCCGCTGCTGCACACGCCGCTTTAAACACACACAAATCCCCGGCCACACCACGGCGCTTCACCCGTTCGTCTTTACTGGCGCTGGAAATATCATCGGTTACCGCCAGAATTTCACAGGCAATACCTTCGGCACGCAGGCGTTCGCAAGCCTGGCCGAAGTGCAGTACATCGCCCGCATAGTTTCCGAACATCAGCAACACGCCCGCGCCGTTATGCGCCGCTCTTGCCACGTTGTAGATCTGCTGAGCAGACGGCGAAGCAAACAGGTTCCCCATGGCTGCGCCGTGTGCCAGACCTTGTCCAACCAACCCGGCGAAGGCCGGATAATGACCGGAACCGCCGCCCACAATCACCGCAACAGTATTCGGCTGGCTGCGCGTGCTGCGCACCACACCACCGGTGACCTGACGAACTTTATCGGCGTTGGCGGCGACAAAGCCTTCAATGAGTTCAGCAGCGAAAGCTGAAGGTTGATTAAACAGGTACGTCATTTTAGTGCTCCTGTGCGATAGAGGTCGGCTGAGACTGCGGGCGCTGGCGATTCAATAACAGCATAAGGACGGCTGACAGCAGCATGAAGCCACCGACCACGAACATCGGTAACACATAGCTGTTGGTGGCGTCGTGCAGTGCGCCAGTGATGTAGCCCGCGGAGAAGCCCGCCACGTTTCCTAAGGTGTTGATAAGTGCGATAGCCGCTGCGGCTGACGCGCCGGTCAGGAACTGCGTTGGCAGCGTCCAGAAGTTAGGCAAGGCAGCAAAGATGGAACTGGCAGTAATCGCGATCACCATGATGGTGGTGAACGGCGAATCCATATACAGCGCCAATGGCACGCTAATACCGCCGGCCAGCGCTGGAATCGCGATGTGCCAGGTTTTGCAGCCGCGACGCGTCGCATCTTTAGACCAGAAGTACATCACCACGGCCGCAATCAGGTATGGCACGCCGGTGATCAACCCTTTCTGCATCACGTTAAAGGTGGTGCCGAACTGCTGCTGGAAGCCGGCGATAATGGTTGGCAGGAAGAATGCCAGCGCATACAGGCCATAGATAAAGCCGAAGTAGATCAGGCACAGCATCCACACGCGACCGTTGCCCATGACGGAACGCAGGCTATGTTTCTTATGGCCCTGCTTCTGTTGATGCTCCGCTTCCAGCTCGTTGGTCAGCCAGGTCTTCTCATCTGCGGTTAACCATTTCGCCTGACGCGGTGAATCCACCAGCCAGAACAGCGCCACAATACCGATCAGAATCGCTGGGATGGAAACACCCAGGAACATCACGCGCCAGCCATCCAGACCAAACAGACCGTGTTGCTCAATCAAACCTGCCGCCAGGGGCGCACCGAATACGACGGTCAGCGGCTGTGCCAGATAGAACAAGGACAGGATTTTGCTGCGATGACGTCCCGGTACCCACATGCTCAGATAAAGAATCGCACCCGGGAAGAAGCCCGCTTCAGCAATACCCAGCAGCAGGCGCAGCGTATACAGGCCCTCGACACTGCTCACCCAGGTGAACAGCAGCGAGACGATACCCCAGCTGATCATGATGCGTGCCAGCCAGCGACGTGCGCCGAACTTATGCAACGCCAGGTTGCTCGGCACTTCCAGCAGGATATAACCGATAAAGAAGATGCCGGATGCCAGACCAAACTGCACACCTGTCAGACCGAGGTCCTGCGTCATGCCATTTGGGCCAGCAAAAGAAATTGCGGTGCGGTCAAGGAAGTTAATAAAGAACATCAGGGCCACGAAAGGCACCAGACGCCAGGAGATTTTGCTGATAGCGGATTTCTCAACCGCCGTCATGTTTTGCTGACTCATAACGCACCTCCGTGACGTGCGTGGTTAAAACTGTTGTTTGGTGTTGACCAGACGCGAAATGAGCGCTGGCTGCAGGTGTACTGAGAGGTACGGTGTAAATGACACATGTTCGAGTCCTCAAGGGGTCTTCTTGTACATTGGTATCGTTATGCGAACAAATGAACACTACACGTATAAATGTACATCTCTCAACTGCAATGACTGAAAATGTGAGCCTGCTCATGAGATTTGATTTTGGCTCTGAATCGGAAAAATACGCAGAAATGCAGCGCAGTCCGCGCGGTACCAGCACCCTTCGCGCTTTGCATCACTAAATCAGCACGCAATACATATGAACAACCATTGAACATATGATTTGATTTGTGGCAGGCTATCGATGAACATCTTCTCGCCTGCATAACAAACGTTCAGGCGTCAGAACTAAACCCTGCTGGAGAATGACGATGAAAACTATCGCAATTGGCGCCGATGATGCGGCTATCGAATTGAAAAACATCATTAAAAAACTGCTTGAAGAGAAAGACTTTCAAGTGACGGACTACACCAATGACGCACAAAATGACCGTCCGATGTACCCGGATGTGGCATTTGCGCTGGCAACCGCTATCCAGAAGAATGAATTTGAGCGCGGCATCCTGCTGTGCGGCACCGGTATCGGCGTGGCAATCGTGGCCAACAAAGTGGAAGGCGTGCGTGCGGCACAGTGTCATGACACCTTCTCTGCTGAACGTGCCCGTAAAAGCAACAATGCTCAGATCATGACCATGGGCGCACGCGTTATCGGTCCAGAATTGGCGAAGAACATCGTCAATGCCTGGCTGGCCTCAGAGTTTGAAGGTGGTGGCTCCACCGCCAAAGTCGAGAAGATCGGTTACTACGAACAAGTTTCACATACTAAATAATCACCGACTTCTTACCTCTGGAGAACCTTATGTCAACACGCCGGGAAAGAGCCAACGCCATCCGTGCTTTAAGCATGGATGGCGTACAACAAGCCAAGTCAGGTCATCCGGGTGCCCCGATGGGCATGGCGGACATCGCCGAAGTTTTGTGGCTCGATTTTTTACAGCACAATCCAAACAATCCTAAGTGGGCTAACCGCGACCGCTTCGTATTATCGAATGGCCACGGTTCGATGCTGATTTACAGCCTGCTGCACCTGAGCGGTTATGATTTGCCGCTAAGCGAACTGAAGAATTTCCGTCAGCTGCACTCTAAAACGCCGGGTCATCCGGAATACGGCTATACGCCAGGCGTTGAAACCACCACCGGCCCGCTGGGTCAGGGGATCGCCAATGCCGTCGGCTTCGCGATCGCCGAACGTACGCTGGCGGCGCAGTTTAACCGCCCTGGCCACGACATCGTTGATCACCATACCTATGTGTTTATGGGAGACGGCTGCATGATGGAGGGCATTTCACACGAAGTCTGCTCCATCGCCGGGACGCTGAAGCTGGGGAAACTGGTGGCCTTCTATGATGACAACGGCATCTCTATTGATGGTCACGTTGATGGCTGGTTCACCGACGATACCGCCGCCCGTTTCGAAGCGTACGGCTGGCACGTGGTGCGTGACGTAGACGGTCATGACGGCGACGCGATTAAGAAAGCGGTTGAAGCAGCCAAAGCGGTCTCGGACAAGCCTTCTCTGCTGATGTGCAAAACCGTGATCGGTTTTGGCTCACCGAACAAAGCCGGTACCCACGATGTGCATGGCGCACCACTGGGCGACGACGAAATTGCACAGACTCGTCAACAGCTGGGCTGGCACCACGCGCCGTTCGAAGTCCCTTCAGAACTTTATGCGCAGTGGGATGCGAAAGAGGCCGGCCAGGCGAAAGAGTCCGCGTGGGATGCCAAAGTCGCGGCTTATGCCGAGGCTTACCCGGAACTGGCGGCGGAGTTTAACCGTCGTATCAAAGATGCGTTGCCGGATAACTGGGAAACTGAGTCGCAACAGTTTATCGAGCAGCTGCAGGCCAATCCGGCGAAAATTGCCAGCCGTAAAGCGTCGCAAAATGCGATTGAAGCCTTCGGCAAGATTCTGCCGGAATACCTTGGGGGGTCTGCTGACCTGGCACCCAGCAACCTGACGATGTGGTCGGGTTCTAAGCCGATCAATGAAGATCCCGCTGGGAATTACATTCATTACGGCGTGCGTGAATTCGGTATGACCGCGATCGCCAACGGTATCGCGCTGCACGGTGGTTTCCTGCCTTACACCGCCACCTTCCTGATGTTTGTCGAGTACGCGCGCAATGCGGCACGTATGGCGGCGTTGATGAAAGTGCGTCAGATCATGGTCTACACCCATGACTCCATCGGCTTAGGCGAAGATGGCCCCACCCACCAGCCGGTTGAGCAGATGGCCAGTTTACGCGTGACGCCGAACATGAGCTTATGGCGTCCGTGTGATCAGGTTGAGTCTGCGGTGGCATGGAAATACGCGATTGAGCGCGTCAACGGCCCTACTGCCTTAATCTTCTCGCGTCAGAATCTGGCGCAGCAAGATCGTACCGCTGAGCAGTTGGCTAACGTGGTGCGCGGCGGTTATGTGTTGAAAGACAGTGAAGGGGTTCCAGAGCTGATCCTCATCGCCACCGGTTCAGAAGTGGAGCTGGCGGTTGCTGCGTATGAGCAATTGACGGGCGAGGGCCGTAAGGTGCGCGTAGTTTCGATGCCTTCAACCGACGCCTTCGACAAGCAGGACGCGGCTTACCGTGAATCTGTGCTGCCTAAAGCGGTGGCCGCGCGTGTGGCGATCGAAGCCGGTATCGCCGATTACTGGTTCAAGTACACCGGTCTGCACGGCGCGATTGTCGGCATGACCACTTTCGGCGAATCCGCGCCAGCGGAGCTGCTGTTCAAAGAGTTTGGTTTCACCGTGGAAAACGTGGTTCAAACGGCGAAATCGATTCTGTAAATGGCCAGCGCCAAAAATGGCTTGCGGTTGGCCACATAAGATGTGAGATGCACCCAGGGGCGGCAGGAATGCCGCCCTTTTTCAGCCATTTCAACACAGCATCGATTTTTCGCTCGGCGTGACATCATCAATGGCGTCCTCTGGTTGCAGGATGCGTACCTGACTCAACACGAAAATCACTCCGCTTATCTTTGCATCCGAATCAGCGTATTCTGTCCTCCGCTTGCCCTTTTCTCACGGAACTGGAGGAAACATGTCCACCTTACGTTTGCTGATCTCTGATTCACACGATCCCTGGTTTAACCTTGCGGTGGAAGAGTGCATCTTCCGTCAGATGCCCACCACGCAGCGCGTATTATTCTTATGGCAGAACGCTGAAACGGTGGTGATTGGCCGCGCGCAAAACCCGTGGAAAGAGTGCAACACGCGTCGGATGGCGGAAGATGGCATCAAACTGGCGCGACGCAGCAGCGGCGGCGGTGCGGTGTTTCATGATTTGGGCAACGCCTGTTTCACCTTTATGGCCGGTAAACCGGAGTATGACAAAACCGTCTCGACGGCGATTATTTTGCAGGCGCTTGAGAAGCTGGGTATGCGCGCCGAAGCCTCCGGTCGCAATGACATCGTGGTCAATGTGAATGGTGAGATGCGCAAGATTTCCGGTTCCGCCTATCGCGAAACGCCGGATCGCGGTTTTCACCACGGCACTTTCCTGATGAGCGCTGATCTGTCGCGCCTTGCCGATTACCTCAACCCGGACATCAAAAAGCTTCAGGCCAAAGGGATCACCTCGGTGCGTTCACGCGTCGCTAACATCGCGGATTTTATTCCTGATATCCGTTTTGCAGACATCCGTCGTGAGGTGATTGCGGCTTACTTCGCGCATTACCATGAAACCTGCGAGCCCGAGTTTATTTCACCGGAAGCGCTGCCTGACCTTCCCGGCTTTAAGGAGCAGTTTGCACGCCAGAGCAGCTGGGAGTGGAATTTTGGTCAGGCGCCTGATTTCTCACATCTGCTGCAAGAGCGTTTTGTCTGGGGTGGCGTTGAGATTCACTTTGACGTTGAGCGTGGCACCATTACCCGCAGTCAAGTTTTCACCGATAGCCTCAATCCCGCACCGCTAGAAACGCTGGCGATGCAGCTGCAAGGTGTGGCGTATCGCCCGGAATCACTGCAGGCTGAAATGCAGAAGCTGGTTGTTAAGTTTCCGGAGCAGCAGAAGGAACTCGCCGAATTGGCAAACTGGCTGGTGAACAGCATCAGATAAGGTGGCGCTGCACCAGCGCCTCAATCAGTCCCTGCAGTTCCTTTACGCCATCCAGTTGTCGGATATCGCCGCACACCACAGCGTTTGAGAGGGCGTCTGCCGCGCCCAGTAAGCCCCACAGGCTGGATTGCGGCAGCTTCGCCTCAGCAAACCACAGACGAAGCTTTGCCATAAAATCGAGTTGGTATTTGCGCTTTACTTCAGCCAGTTCTGGCGTGCTGTTGAGTGCTGACAGCACATCCGGAATTTCTCGCCCCTGTGTCAGCACGCAGTTTACGTAGCAAGCCGCCACCGTGCTGGCGCGTTCTGCCAGATCGTCTCCCGCTTTTGCCATCGCCGCGTCGATAACAGCGTTTTGCCGCACATCAAAGTCCTCATACAGCGCAGCGAGCAAACCGTGGCGGGTGCCAAAATGTTCATATACCACAGGCTTGCTGACACCCGCTTCAATCGCCACTCGCCCAAGAGTAAGGGCATCGCTGCCCTGCTCTCGCACCAGATTCCACGCTGTGTTCATCAGCTGCTCGCGGCGGGCGTCAAAGGTCATACGCTGGCGCGTTGGTGAGTTCATGCAGATTCCTTCACAGTAAAAAGTCGCTGCCCCAGTTGCCGGGCAAGCGCGTAATGCGCATCAGGATAACCCTCATCGGAAGGCAACAACAGTTCGCTGGTGATCACCGGCGCGCCGCAATAACCAAATATTCCCTCATCGATCTGATTGCGCATACTGCTGAAATAGCCGCGACGCAGGTAAGTGCGCGTATTGGCCGCACCCAGTGCCAGCAGATGCACCTGCAGATGACCCAACTTTTTGATGACCTTTTCGCCGGTGTAGTCATACGCCCAGCCCTGAGTAAACACGCGGTCAATCCACCCTTTTAACTGTGCCGGGAAAGACCACCAGTAAATTGGATACACCAATACCAGCGCATCGGCACGATTCAGACGCTGCTGTTCGGCCAATACATCCTGAGGCGAAGGGGTTCCCGATTTAAACTGATCGACATCCGCCTGATTGAAGCGTGGATCAAATTGCTCAGCCGCTAAATCGGCGATTTCAACACTGTGTTGGCCGCTCGCTGAAATGCCTTTAACCAGCTGTTCAACCACAGCATGGGTGTGTGAATGGTGGTCTGGATGGGCCGTAACGATAAGCGTGTGCATGGGGGGTAACCTCCGACAATGACTGACCTACCATTGGTAACTTACTAATGGTAGCCTGTCAATTATTCGTTTGCTGTGTGAGTTCAGTGTGTAATACCGTTTGGTGGGAATCGTGGGTGCTCAGGTGATGACGCAATCTGGAGCCACTGTGGGTTTCGTCTAAACGGGCACCATATGAATGGCCGTAGCACCTCTGATGCTGCAAGGGCTATCCGCAGCGCTGAGGCTTTTACGTTGGGCCAGGAGATCCACGCAGGGATGCGTGGATCAGTTCGGGGCCGACCAGGGATGGTCGATCCCCGAACGTTCCGTAGGCACGACGTGGAAGCCGAGGGCACCGCGTCAGCGGCGCGAGGACTGCCCGGCAGCAGCAGAGGTGCTACGGCCCGCACTACCTACCGCACACAAAAAGCTGCCATTGATTTAATCATGGCAGCTTGCACTCACACAAACGTGACACCGTCACTCACCAAAAAAGCAATCACTGTCGCGTCACGCTCGCCTCGCAAGACAGGCAATGCGCCCTGCTCACTGATAGAATCCCCCTGCAACAACCGCTCCTCGCCAACAGTCACAATGCCATCCAGCAAGGTCAGCCATGTTGAGTAACCGGCAAGATGTGGCACCTCAACCTGTGCGCCCCGCTCCACTTTCAGATCATAAATAAACACCTCCTGACCCAACGGCAGCGGTGCGTCGCTAGTTTCGGGTCCCGCCAGCAATGTCCAGACGTTGAGCGCCACCCCATCAGCGCGAGTGAAATTCAGGGTGCGTGGTGCACCGCCGCTTTTTGCCGGACGGATATATGCCTGCAACATCTCGGTTTCGACAAAAGGCGCAGACTCTTCATAACGCACCCCACTTCCTGCACTCACCATCATGGAGCGTTTGGCATTCAGCGCGGTTTTGTCGCCATTTTCTGCAAGGTGCTGCGCCGAGCCACGCCAGACGTAGCTGAAAATCTCTTCGTTCTGACGGGTGTGCATCGGAATACGCGCATCCATTTTCAACGACATCTGATCAATAATCGTCAGCGGACCAAAAGCCTCGCCAGGCCGTTGCCGGCGGATGGTAAAGGGACCGTATTCAAACAGTTGGTCACGCTGGGCACGCATTACGTTCATAATTTGCTCCTCAAAATGTGGCTATGCTCATCATGATAGCGACAAGAAAACCCCTGAACAGGTGTTCAATTTGCTCACTTAAGTCAAAATTTTTGAATATTGATAACTAACAGCAATAATAAGAAAAAGAAACAATCTAAAGAACGCGACTATTTAGCATTCAGGATTAGTCAGGCTGCTTGTTTTTGCGTAAAATACGCTTTTCCGTGACGAGTAAATAATATGAATCGCAGCGAACAGATTCTTGATGCAGCTGAACAGTGCATGCGCTTAAAAGGTTTTCATCAAACTTCTATTCAGAATATTGCCAGCCAGGCAGATGTCAGCATTGGTTTAATTTATAAATATTATAAAAACAAAGATGCCATTATCGAAGCGCTGGTGACCAATGTGGTGCAGCGCATGATTGCATTATTAAACGCTGATTTTGAACGAATTGCCCATGCGGGAGGCGTCACGCATTCGGTGCAGGACATTGTGCCACCCGAAGTTGAGCACAGTATTGTCTTGTTGATGGAAGTCTCATCTGAAGCCACACGTAACGAGCGTATTCGTCAGATAATGAATGATGCGTGGTTGGTATTAAAAAATAACTTTATTACTCAGGAGCAGACGCTCAATCCGGCGCTGAAAGCCGACGTCATCAACACCCGACTGCATATCATCTCTCTGGTGATTGATGGGATGATCATTCGCCGTTGCATGAAACAACGTGACGTGCCCGACGGATTTATGCCCTTTTTTGATGCCATCACGCGTGACATCAATCAGCATGATATGGCCAGAAATCAGCCAAACAAATGATGTGAGATAATGCCATTGATCCTGCCCTGTTCGTGATGATCCAGGTTCTTATCACCAAATGCGCGGCAGGCAACACCGTCTACCAGCATTAACAAAAATTGGATACGCTCATTACGCTGCTGTGGACTCACTTGAGCATACTGGCGGCTAAACGCTTTTTCCAAATCAGCAATCAATAGCTGTTCTTCTTGTGCCAAAACCTCCCGTACAAATTGATTGCGCGACGCTTCCGAATACATCTCCAGTAATAAGCAGCGGTCCTGATAGGGCCAGTCCTGCCAAAATGGCGACTCCGCATCAATAATATCGCGGGTGCTGCTTTGGTTCGGCAGATTATCTTGTAAAAAAACACGCCAACTCGTGGCAATACTTTTAATCGTTTCACTAACGATTAATTCCTTGCTATCAAAATAACGATATATCTGCCCTGCACCCAGACCTGATTCCCGGCTTATATCAGCCATGCTCGCCCCGTGAAAACCGGAGCGACTAAAACATATTTTTGCAGCGGCAATAATTATTTGCTGTCGCTGTCGCACGAAGGCGTCATTCTCTGATTTGCTCAACATAACTCCTAAAACGTGGCCGGCGCGTTATTATTGTTTTTTCCTATCATACGCGAAGGGATTTATAGCCGATATGCTGGCTATAAATCCGGTTACATTTTTCCCCGGGTCGCTAGCGCATCGACCCGGGGCGATCATCACAGTTTCAGTTCAGATTCTTTCAACGCCGTACCACCACCCATCACTTTGTAGAAAGTATTGAGGTTCTGGTAGTAAGCCTGCTCAACACTCACCAGGCTGGTGCGTGCTGTATACAGCGTGCGCTGTGCAGTTAACGCATTCAGATAGGTATCCACACCATTTTGATAGCGCAGATCCGCCAGATGGTAATAGGTTTGCGAAGCAGCAACATTATTACGCTGACTGGTCAGCTGATCGTTGATGGTGCCGCGTCGTGCCAACGCATCCGCCACTTCAGAGAAAGCGGTTTGTACCGACTTCTCATACACCGCCACGTAATACTCTTTCTGCGCTTTGGTGTAGTTGAGGTAGGAAACGTTGTAGCCGCCTTTGAAAATCGGCAGCGAGATGCTTGGGGCAAACGACCAGATTCCCGCGCCGTTCTTGAACAGCGAAGACAAATCTGAACTGCCCACCCCACCGCTGGCGGTAAGGGAGATGCTTGGGAAGAAGTTAGCGCGTGCCGCTCCGATATTGGCATTCGCTGCTTTTAAGTTGTGCTCTGCCTGCAACACGTCTGGGCGATTATTCAGTGCATCCGATGACACGCCAGCAGGTACGGCTTTCAATGCATCGCCAATGGACTCAATGCTTTCAGGCAACAAATTATCTGGCACGCTTTTGCCTACCACCAAATCCAGCGCGTTTTTATCCTGCGCCACGCTGGTGGTGTAACTGGCCACATCCGCCTGAGCAGATTGATAAGTGGTCTCTGCTGACGCGACATCCACCATCGAATCCACACCGTTCTGCAGACGCTTGCGCGTCACTTCCAGTGACTGACGCGCACTCTCTGCCGTCTCTTTGGCGATCGCCAGATTGCTGCGATCGGCGGCCAGCTGCAGCCAGTAATCCACGGTGTTATACAGCACCGTCAGGCGCGTACTGCGGGCGCCCTCCAGCGTACCGAGATAAGTTTCATACTGCTGGCGCGACAGACTTTGGTTCTTGCCAAACAGATCCAATTCAAACGAGCTGACGCTGCCCTCGGCTGAATAGGTATTGCTGAGCGCAGTTTGATTTCCCTCTCCGGTTAGCGCGCGTGAACGTGTGCCGCTCACGCCAGCGCTCAGGCTGGGGAACAAATCGGCACGCTGCTCACCATACTGAGCATGAGCCGATTTCACACTGGCCACCGCTTCACGCAGATCGCGGCTGCTGTCCAGCGCCATCGTCACCACCTGGCGCAGCTTCGCATCCAGCACATAATCCTGCCAGCTGATATCACGATAGTTAGCCGGTGTGCCTTGTAACGTCCGATAGGCATCGCCGGTGGGCGCGGTGGTATTCACCGCATCCTTTGGCCGATCGTAATGCGGATCGAGAGATACGCAACCCGCAAGGAAACACGGCAAAAACACCATTAAAAGTTTTGCAGACATATTACTCCTCCGCCTTCACAGAAGATTCAGTTGACTGTGCATCGTCATGCGGAATCGCCGGGAAAACGCGACGGACCAGAACAAAGAACAGCGGTACAAAGAAGATGGCCAGCAATGTCGCGGTCAGGGTGCCGCCGATAATACCGGTGCCGATGGCAATACGGCTGTTCGCCCCCGCACCGGTGGATATCGCCAATGGCAGTACCCCAGCGGTAAACGCCAGCGAAGTCATGATGATCGGACGCAAACGCATGGTGGCGGCATGCACCGCGGCTTTCACCAGGTTCTCACCCTTGCGATAGTTCTCCTCAGCGAATTCCACGATCAAAATCGCGTTCTTGGCCGAAAGACCAATGATGGTCAATAACGCTACCTGGAAATAGACGTCGTTTTCCAGACCGCGTAGCGTAATGGCCAGCAAGGAACCGATGACGCCCAACGGCACCACCATCATCACCGAGAACGGCACTGACCAACTTTCATACAGCGCGGCCAGACACAGGAACACCACAATCAGGGAGATGCCATACAACGACATTGCCTGGTTGCCGGAGAGTTTTTCCTGATAAGAGAGGCCGCTCCACGCATAGGTGGTGCCGGTTGGTAGTTTGGCCGCCAGTTTTTCCATAGCGGTGATCGCGTCGCCTGAGCTTTTACCCGAAGCAGACGATCCTTCAATCTCATAGGAAGCCAGGCCGTTATAGCGTGACAGCACGTCTGGACCGTAGGCCCATTTTGATGAGGCAAACGACGAGAACGGCACCATGGTGGTGTTGCTGCTGCTATCCGTTCCGCGCACATACCATTGATCGATATCTTCAGGCTTACTGCGGAATTGCTGATCGCCCTGCATGTAAACCTTCTTCACGCGACCACGATCGGTGAAGTCATTGACGTAACTGCCGCCAATCGCTGCACTCAAGGTGGTGTTGATGTCACTGATGGTCAGGCCCAGTGACTGCGCTTTGGCATCATCAATACTCACATCCAGCTGCGGCAAATCGGGTAACGAGTTGGCACGCACCGCGCTCAACACCGGATCCTGATTGGCTTCAGCGATCAGCTGGTTACGCATCTTCAGCAGTTGGTCACGATCGGTTGCGCCGCGCGCTTGCAGTTCAAAGGTAAAGCCGTTGGACTGACCCAGTCCCGAGACTGAAGGCGGTGACAACACGAAAATCTGTGCATCGCGAATACTGGACAGCGCAGCCATGGCGCGTCCTGCTATTGCATCGGCGCTGTTCTCTGTGCCTTTACGCTCACTCCAGTTTTTCAGCGAAATAAAGCCAATACCGGCGTTCTGTCCGCTGCCCGCAAAGCTGAAGCCGTTCACCAGCATGCTGACGTTAACGTTATCTTTCTCTTTGGTCGCGAAGTACTGCTGAACCTGCTTACGGACTTCACTGGTGCGGTTTTCCGTGGCACCCGGTGCCAGCTGATACTGCACCATGATATAGCCCTGATCTTCGGTCGGCAGGAAGCCGGTCGGCAGGCGCATATACAGCACCGCACATCCGATCAACAACACGCCGTACAGCAGCAGATAACGCACTGAACTGTGCACCACATGGCCGACGCCGTTTTGATAGCGCCCCTGCACTTTTTCATAGCTACGGTTAAACCAGCCAAAGAACCCTTTAGTACCGCTTTCGTGGTTATGCGGTTTCAGCAAGGTGGCACAGAGTGCCGGCGTCAGCGTCAGCGCGACAATCACCGACAGCACCATCGACGACACAATGGTAATGGAGAACTGGCGATAGATGACACCCGTTGAGCCACTGAAGAAGGTCATCGGCAGGAACACCGCCGACAGCACCAATGCAATACCGACCAGCGCCCCCGTGATCTCTTTCATCGATTTTTCGGTGGCCTGTCGCGGTGGTAATCCCTCTTCGCGCATCACACGCTCAACGTTTTCCACCACCACAATCGCATCATCGACCAGCAAGCCGATGGCGAGCACCATGCCGAACATGGTTAAGGTGTTAATCGAATAACCAAATAGCGACAACACACCAAAGGTGCCCAGTAACACGACCGGCACGGCAATCGCCGGGATCAGTGTGGTACGAATGTTCTGCAGGAACACGAACATCACGATGACCACCAGAATCACCGCTTCGATCAGCGTTTTCACCACTTCTTCAATCGAGATTTTTACAAAGTCGGTACTGTCGAGCGGATAAGCGATCTCATAGCCCGCAGGCATACTGCTGCGGAACTCATTGATGGTGGATTTCACCTGTTCGGCGGTGGAAAGCGCATTGGCACCCGACGCCAGCTGAACCGCGATACCCGAAGCGGGATGGCCATTCGCCAGCACGTTGGCACTGTAATCCTCATCACCCATCTCGACGCGCGCCACATCACTCAGGCGCACCACGGAACCGTCAGACTGGCTTTTCAGCACAATATTGCGGAACTGTTCTGGCGTTTGCAGACGTGAACGCGAACGCACCGTTGCCACCAGTTGCTGCTCTTTACTGGCAGGCTGCGCACCCAACTGGCCGGAAGAGACCTGGGTGTTTTGGCTCTCCAGCGCGGTGGTGACATCCGACGGCATCAGCGAATAGGAGGCGAGTTTGCTCGGATCTAACCAGATACGCATGGCGTATTCGGCACCAAATACCTGCACGCTCCCGACGCCGCTGACACGCGCCAGCGTATCTTCCATATTACTGACCATATAGTCAGCCACATCGGAAGAACTGCTTTTATTGGTTTTATCGTACACCGCAAGGATCAGCAGGAAGTCGCTCTGCGCTTTTTCCACGGTGACACCCTGTGTGGTCACGGCGGTAGGCAGACGGCTTTCTGCCTGCTGAACCTTATTTTGTACCTGAACCTGAGCGATATCGGGGTCAGTGCCTTGCTGGAAGGTCACATTGATTTTTACCTGACCGGTCGATGCGGTGCTGGTGGAGTTGAAATAGAGTAAACCATCCAACCCGGTCAACTGCTGCTCAATCACCTGGGTGACACTGCTCTCCAGCGTTTCCGCCGAGGCTCCGGTGTAGGTGGCCTGAATGCTGATCTGTGGCGGCGCCACATCGGGATATTGCGCCACGGGCAGGCTGTTAATACTGAGTAAACCGAACATCATGATGCAGATGGCGATAACCCAGGCAAACACCGGCCGACGAATAAAGAACTGAGCCAACATATCAGTTGCCCTCGCTGGTCGCGGCTTTATCGTTTGGCGTCACTTCTACGGCTTTAACGCTCATGCCCGCCTGCACTTTACCGGTACCTTCAACTATCAGTTTGTCGCCGCTGTTGAGACCAGAGGTAATCAGCCACTTATTGCCGATCACGCGATCGGCCACCACTTCACGGCTCTCGACTTTATTCTCTTTATCCACCACCAGCGCGGTGGCATTGCCTTTGGCGTCACGCGTAATACCCTGCTGCGGCGCGAGGATCGCATCGGTTTTAACGCCGTTAGTCACATTGGCGCGCACATACATGCCCGGCAACAGCTCATGTTGCGGGTTAGGGAAAATCGCGCGCAGCGTCACGGTGCCCGTCGCTTCATCTACCGACACTTCCGTCAGTTCCAGCTTGCCCGGATGGTCATAAGCACTGCCATCTTCCAGTTTCACCGTCACCGGCACGGCATCCGTGCTCTGCTGCAAGGAAGCCTGCTGACGTTTCAGCTTCAGCAGTTGAACGCTGGATTGGGTGAGATCGACATAAATAGGATCGAGCGCGCGAATGGTCGCCAGCGCGGTGGTCTGGCTGGCAGTCACCAGCGCACCTGGCGTCACGGAGGAAATGCCAATGCGTCCACTGATTGGGGCTTTGATCTGCGTGTAATTCAGATTGATGCGTGCGCTTTCAACCGCAGCACGATACTGATCCACAGATGCGACATTTTGTTGGTAAGTGGCTAACGCGTCATCTGCATCCTGACGCGACACGCCGTTCTCTTTCACCAGTGCTGCATAGCGCTCCGCTTTGAGTTTGCTGCTTTTTACCAATGCCTGAGCATTCTTTAATTGTGCCATAGCCTGATCGTAACTGGCCTGATAGCTTGCCGGATCGATTTGATATAGCACCTGACCGGCTTTCACTTCATCCCCTTCGGTAAACAGGCGCTTCAAAATAATCCCTTCAACCTGGGGGCGCACTTCTGAGGTCATACTGCCCGTCACGCGGCCCGCGAGCTGGCTGTCCAGCGCCACTGACTCGCTTTGCAAGGTTTTAACACCCACTTCGGTGGTCGGAGTGGCGGCTTGTTGACTGCTGTTTTGATCGCAGGCGGCGACTAACATCACCAGCCCGGCGATCACACTGCGCTGAAAATTCTTCATGAATTACCCTGTAGTGAACGTTCATTCTCAGCATGCAGTCTAACAAATCATCCTGAGATCGACTGTCAGGAAAATGAAAAGAGAGCGATTGTCGCTAAGCTTAATGTGCGGTGGTGCAGAGGGAGCATAGTGAGAGGGGAAACCCATTCAGGTATCATTTGGAAACATGAACAAAATTAAATCAAAGAATGAAAGATTGTCATGTTACAAAACAACAACAGATATTAACGGAAATTACTGTGTTATTGATATCTTTCTGATGTTATTTGCCTTATGTCGATCAAATCATCTATGCTAATTTCATCGTGACTTTTGGAAAGTCAATTCTCAATAAATAACCCACTGGTAAAGTCACTGCTGACATCTTCCCAAATTAATATCATCACCCGCCGCTATATTCCCTGGCATGTATCCCTAAGCGAAACGTCTATTTCGTCATAATAAAAATTTATTTTTCGCTTCAAATTAAAGTCATATGAAAAATACAGCTTCCAATGACCACCGCGCAAGCCAATAAATATAAGGCCTGCGCTATTTGTCATACTAAAGATGACAATTTTAATTGATGCGTTATGTTTTCGTTAACAAAGCGTTTAGGAAGTTTCTTATCTTCACAGAGTCCAGCAAATAATATAAAAACATCGAAAGATTTGTAAATTCGACAAATAACAAGGCGCTTCTGCTTAGGCAGAATTAATTGCGCCCAAGATTTTTATTGCCAATTTATTTCAGGATGCAAAATAGAGATTTTGCGATCCGTGCGGTAGCCATGCCGAAATAAAAAGAAAGGGTCATTATGGATCGTGTCGTCGTTGCGCATTCTCCTTTAGGTGAATCACTGTTATTCAAGAGCATGACGGGCCATGAAGCGCTGTCCTGCGTTTATCAATATGATATTGAATTTCTTTGCAAAGATAACAGCATCTCTCTACCTGACCTGCTGGGTAAACCGATCACCTTAGCGCTGAATCCACGCCCTGGCGTTACCCGCTATTTGAGCGGCATTGTCACTCGGATGGCCTTTCTCGGGCATGAAAAACACCGTGAAGAATATTATACCTATCGTGCGGAGGTCAGACCTGAAATATGGTATCTGACTCAAAACCGAGGTTTTCGTATTTGGCAGAAACAAACGGTGAAGCAGATCATCGAAATGGTCCTGAATGACGCAGGCATTATCTTTGAGGACCGACTGACTGGCACCTATCGCGAATGGGAATTCTGCGTGCAGTATCAGGAGACCTCGTTAGATTTCATTCAGCGGTTGATGGAACATGAAGGGATCTATTTTTATTTTGAACACGCGATGGATAAACAAACGCTGATTCTGGCGGATGATCCCTCCGTGCATAAGCCTTTTCCCGGCTACGACAGCATTGAATATCATCAGGCCGCTGCGGGTGGCTATGTGAATGATGAAAGCATCAATATCTGGCAAGCCACTGCCGCCATTTCTCCCAGTCTTTATCAGCACGATGATTACAATTATCTGGAAAGTAATGCTGATCTTTCCGCAAATGGGCAAATCAGCCAGTCGCATGCGGAGAAAACGGCGACCCAGCGTGAATGGCCGGGACACTATCCGCAGCAAGGTGATGGGCAAAATTATGTCACGGTGCGTCAACAGGAGTTTGCGGCGCGCCAACTGGAGTCCGATGGCGTGGGTGATGCCTTTGGACTGGCACCCGGTTATACCTTCGCGTTGACTAAAGCTCCGCGCGCCAGTGATGAAGGCCAATCATTCTTAATTACCGCCGTAGATTATCAACTGGTGGAGAACAGCTACGCCAGTAACGACGAAGACTTCACACGGCACTGCTTTCAGTTCCGCGTGGTGCCGGCCACGGTTAACTGGCGCCCTGCCCGCACGACTCGCTGGCCACGTACCAGCGGGCCGCAAACCGCTGTGGTCATCAACGCTCCCGATGCCAGCAAAGGCGATAACAGTACGGTAGCCACCGACGAATACGGCCGCGTACGCGTGAAATTCCTGTGGTTTAAACCGGATAACGAGCAGGATCTTTACTCCTGCTGGTTGCGTGTGGCCAGCGGCTGGGCGGGCAGCCAGCAAGGTTATTATCAGATTCCGCGCGTCGGCGAAGAAGTGGTGGTGGACTTTATCAACGGCGATCCGCATCTACCGGTGATTACGGGTCGCGTTTACAACAATCTGCAAACCCAGCCGGTAGGCGAAAGCCTGTTAACCATCGGCAGCGAGAGCGATGTCGCTGACAGTGACACCATCACCGCAGAAGCCGCCTCATCCTGGTCATGGTCGAAAAGCGGTTTCTGGACACGCTCCGTGGGCAACAGCGATGCCAGCAATGGCAACTTTATCTCGTTCGAAGATTTGTCCGGCGAGGAGTCGCTGGATATTCATGCGCAAAAAGATCTCAACCTGTCAGCAAACAATGCCATCAAAATTTATGCCGCCAAAGAGGGTGACGGCGCACTGAAAATCTGGGCGCCCGGTAAAGTCACCATCCATAGCAATGACACGGTTTCAACCAGCGCACCTACCACCTATCACACCTCGCGTGGCAGCTACTATACAGTCACCGGCGCGAACTTCACCACCACCGGTATCGGCCTGACTATCAATGGCGTCAACGGAACGGTGAATGCGGTGAGCAACGTCGCGGCCACCACCACCGATTTTGCGGTGAAGGGTTTGAGCATGGATTACACCTACATCAAACGCAGCAAAACCCAGGTCGAGTACAAAGCCGACTTGCAGCGCTTCGAGCAGGTGCCGTTTTACACCCTGCGCACCAACATGATGTCGATCATGAGCGGTGCGGTGAGCGAAGGCCTCGGCAATACCCTGCAAGAGAAGATCAAAAAGCTCACCGATGAGCGCGATGCACGTAAAACCATCAAACAAGAAGCCGACGACAAGAAGAAAACCGACTGGGAAAAACAGCGCGAAGAGAAGGTGACGCAGAAGAATAACCCGCAGACGCGTGAGCAGGCTGAACGACAGAATAACCGAGACGGACAAGACAACAACAACAACAACAACAACAACAACAACAACAACAACAACAACAACAACAACAACAACCAGAATAACGACCCGCCAGCAGATGAAAACGATCCGACCTTCAATCCATGGGCGGACGCGTAATGCAGATCATCAAACCTTCGCACCTCAGCGTGCTTTCACGCCCCTATCGCTGGCAGCAGCAGGATTATCTCGGTGTAGCGGTGATCGCACTGCTGGATATGGCACCCCAGCCTGCACTGCGTGATGAGCAAACACTGTGGCAGCGCGTCAGTGAGGTGCTGCAATCGCCCGATGGCGTGCTGGATATGGCGATACCCAAACAGTGCGCAGAATTCCTCGCCAGCGGTTATGGCTATGCTGCCGCTGACCAATCTGAGTGTGAAGTGGGGATTCAGGTGGCGGAGTTGCGTAAACAGCTGGCTGTTGGTTCGGGTCAGGTGGCACCGTTGCACGCCCTTTCCATTGATCATCCGATGCGTCAGGCCTTAATGGGCAAAAATTACGATGACCAGTGGCTGCAGCACGATTACCCCGGGTTTGCGCGTGATACCGACTGGCGGGTATTCAATCAGGCCCCGGCAGATCAGTGGTGGTCGGAACGCGATAGCCTGCCGCGCGGCGCGGCGTGGCGCATTGAGAACATGCATCCCGACCAGCCGTTGCAACAGGGAAAATTACCGCTGTGGCAGGCTCGTGCCTTTGTCACCCGCCAGCGTCAGGATGCGTTGATATTTGAAACACTGGTGATGCGAGCCACCACCCTGCACTTTCTGCCGCACTGCAACGAGCTGATACTGATTTGGCATGGCCATTGCGCCATTAACGAAGATGATGCGTTTGATGTGCAGTCACTGACGGTGGCGCTGGAGCGGGATGAAGCACCGCGAGGAGATGAGCACTATCGCCACATCCAGCAGCTGCGCACCACCGATGCCGATGCCGCCCTGCATGCGCTCCGCGAATGCGATTTAATTGATGGAGAGATTCTCGCCAACACCAGTACCCCAGCGATCAATCGCGATCCCGGCCCCCTGGTGGATAACCTTAATCGCTATGAACAGCAGCAGCGCCAGCAGTTTGATCAGCCGGTAGCGGCGAGTGCGCTCAGCGATTTCAAGGTGGAAGCGGATATAGCGGCGCAACTGGCGCGTCAGGAAGCTGAAAGTGAGCAACAGTATGAGCAGATGATGGCGCGCTATCAGCAGGAGTCGCAGCGCAGCGATGCGACAACACTGCCGATGCCCGATGGTGCCACGCAGTATCGCCAACAGCGGGATGAGCTGCATGCCAACCGCCATCTGCTTGGGCCCCGTGCGAGCGATATTGCGCGCAGCGAGCAGGCTTTGCTCGACAGTTATCGCCTCACCGCACAGCAGCAAAAATCCGCTATCCGCCTGACGCTCAGCGAGTCAGAGGCACAGCGTCAGTCGCTGATGGCCTGTATGGCCCGCGATAAAGATGCGCGCGGCTGGGATCTCACCGGCGCCGACCTCTCTGGCTTAGATTTGCGCGGCATGGATCTCGAAAATGCCCTGCTGGAAAACGCCGACCTTAGCCATTGCCAGCTGGACGGTGCCGATCTGCGCGGCGCGGTACTGGTGCGGAGCGAACTGCATCACAGTAGCCTGACGCACTGCTTACTCGACGGCGCCAATCTGGCGCAGGCGCAATGCAGGCACAGTGATTTCAGTGACAGCAGTCTCGCCAGCGTCGAGCTGGAAGCGACTGAGATTGAGCACTGCCGCTTTGAACGCGCCCTGCTGCGCCAGCTGTTTGTGCAACAGGCAACGATCAAGCACTGCAACCTGCAGCATGCGCTGCTGGATCGTTGCGATCTGCTGGATTTGACCCTTGAAGCGCTCAATTTCAGCCACGCGCAGTTCAGCCAGTGCAACCTGATTCGCTGTACGTTGCATGCCGTGCAATTTAACCATGTAACGGCGCAAGGGCTGTCGCTGGTGACCTGCCAGTCACAGGATCTTTGCTTTGACGACGCCAGACTGACCCGCTGCCTGTTTACCGCGCACAGCCAATTGCCGCATGCGCGCTTTCGCCGCACGACGCTGCTGGAGTGCAATCTGCGTGACATCGATCTTCAGGCGGCAAACTTTGATCACGCCTCGCTGGACAACAGCGATCTGAGTGGCGCCGATTGCCGCCATGCCAGCCTGCGCCTGTTACGCACCCGATTAAGCCGCTTTGTGCGTAGCGATCTGCGTCAGGCGCGCTTTAACGGCAGCCTGTTACTGGGGGCTGACCTGCAGAAGAGCCAGCTTGCAGGCTGTGACTTCAGCGACTGCAACCTGTTCCGCGCCGATTTATCGCAAACCCTCACTGATACGCACACGCGCTTCAACGATGCGCTGACCGACAGCATGAAAACGCTGCCGCGTCGCCGCGAACAGCAGGTATAGCCATGACGCCAACTGAGATTCAGCAAGCGATCAAGTCGGGCAGCATCATTCATGCCGTTGCCCCTGAACAACGCAACTTTGCCGGTATGGACCTCTCTGGCGGCAGTTTCATCGCCGTCGACCTGATGGGCGCTGATTTTCGTGGCTGCAATCTGCACGAGACCCAGTTCAGTGAATGCGCACTCTCTGGCGCGCAGTTTGATGATGCGAAGCTGCGCGGCACCCTGTTCAGCCAGTGCCGCATGGTCGCCACGCAGTTTAGCGGCTGCACGCTGACCGACTGCCTGTTCAATCAGTGTCAGTTAATGGAGAGCGACTTCAGCGAAAGTATTCATATCAACAGCCAGTTCAATAAAGGCGACCTCAGCGACAGCAGTTTCCTGCTCGCGTCGCTGTATCAAAGCGGTTTTATCGAATTACCCGTGCACCAGTGGCTGCTGCGCCATGCCAGCCTGGAGCAATGCACGCTAATGAGTCTTGACCTGCGACGTAGCGATCTGCACAGCGCTGGCTTCGCCCTGTGTACTTTCTACCAATGCGATCTGCGCGGTGGCGATTATCGTCAGCAACGTTTTGCACGCAGCCAGTTCACCGCCAGCAAGCTGGAAGAAGCCAGTTTCTTCGGTGCTGAACTCACACAATGCAATTTCAGCCAGGTGTCTCTGCGGGCGGCTGATCTACGTCAGACCCAGGCCAGCCAGGCGTTATTCACCGGCAGCGATTTGCGTGAAGCCCGTTGCTCGGAGGCAAATTTCAATCAGGCAATCTTGATGCAGACACAGCTGGATGAGGCCGATTTCAGCCATAGCCAGCTATCACGTGCGGTGCTGCAGCAGGCCCACGCGCCACGCGCCAATTTCCAGCGCAGCCAGTTGCAATACGCCGACCTCTCTTACGCCACGCTGGATCATGCCGATTTCCGTGATGCGCACTTTACTCACACGCGTCTGCATCGTGCCAGCCAGCAGCAAAGTCACTTTTCCAGCCGCGACGGCATTATCGAACAGGACGAAGCGCTGTATGCCGCTGAAAACTGGCGACCGCACACGCGCTTAACACCGCACGAGGACCACCATGAATCACGCTGAAAAAACCGTTGCGATCCCATTGGATTTGCCGCTACAGGCGGAGGGACAGGTGCTGGCGCTTGACACCTATTATGGCGTGCAGGTGCTGATCGACGGGCGTCGCTGGGACTGCCAACGTGCCGCCAGTTGCCTGCTGTCGCCGCAAGTCGATGACCGCGTGCTGGTGAGCCGCGCCGGGGAACAACTGTGGTTGTTAGCCGTACTGGTGCGTGCCCAGCCAGAACAGACCGCTGAACTGCACTGTGAGGGCAAATTGACCCTAAGCAGCAGCCAATCCTTAAGCCTGCGCAGTCCGCAGTTTCAGCTGGAAGCGGAGCATGGCGACTGCCAGGTCACTGAGATGAGCTACCGCGGCGAAAAGGTTTCCGCCTGGGTCACGCTCAGTCGCGTGTTCGGTAAACGTTGCGAAAGCCTGTGGGAGAGCCTGAGCCAAATCAGCCATCACCTGCTGCGCCGCACCACCCATACCGAGCAGGTGCGCGCCGGACAACTCGACATCAAAACCAGCCAGCTCACCCGTCTGCATGCGCCCACCACGCTGATCAGCAGCGAATCGCTAACGCGTGTCGACGGTAAACAGATTCACATGGGTTAAGAGGAAACAGCATGTTTGCAAATTGTCAGTGTGGTGGCACCGATCAGGCCGTCGCCGATGTGTGTAAAACCCCGGCCCGGTCACTTTCGTCAACCTGGCGCTCGGCAATACCGCGGTGCCGACCGCCAGCACCGTACTGTTTACCGGGATGCCGGCGCATAACCTCTCCACGATCACGCCAATCACCCAGGGCGATGAAGCGGGCGTGCTGGGCGGTGTGGTTTCAGAAACTTTTATGGGGCTGTCGCGGCACCTCACGGGCTGCAATTCTCTTTTAATCAACGGCATGCCCGCCACGCGTATGGGCAGTGTGACGCAACAGAACGTTGCCAACGCGCCCGGCGTACGCATCACCCCGAGTCAAACCACGGTGGCATTGCTGGCGACATAGCCATGCACATGACGACACAGCCCGGAAAAACGCGCGATCAACAGTGCTGCTTACGGCGCATAGCGTCACCGCACGCCGCGACCACTGCTACCCCTTTTGAAGACTGAGGTTTTTACACAGGACGTTGATAAAAATGACAATACTGCACAGCAAACTGCCCTTTCTCGCTGCCCTTTTTGCCACCGCCATCACGGCGGGCTGCAAAGCGCCGCCTCCCATTGTGACGGCGGACACCGTTGAAACCAGCACCGTCAACGCGGTGCCGCTGGTGCATATGCACATCATCCAACCCCCACAGCAGTTCACACCGGTCAACGCCGCTTATCGCACCCTTTATCCGGCATCACTCATGAACCGTCCCGACTTCAGTGGACTGCGTATGGAGACGCTGGAAGCCGGTGCCACGCTGCAAGTTCTGGGCGAAGTGGAGAACAGCTGGCTGGCCGTTTCGACGCAAGATAATGGCCAGCTCAGCGGCTATATCCCTTATCGCGCAGCCGTGACGGCCGATCGCTACAGCGCCACGGTGAAAGCCCAGGCCGCGCGTCCACGTCGGGCTCAGCAGCAGTGTATTGGCGTCGGCGACGGTGACAAAGCCTGCCGCAAAGGCAGCTCATCAACCTGGATTATTCAGTAATGAGCGCGCGCATCGCAGGATTGTTCGGACTGCTGCTGTTGCTCTCGGGCTGCATGTCATCGTCACGTCAGGTGCCGGCAAACTGGCAGCTAACGCTCAACAGCGACGCTAGCGCCAATGCGGGCGCGCCGCTGAAAGTCCGGGTGTTCGTGCTGCGCTCCGATGCCAATTTCCAGTCAGCTGACTTCTATTCGCTGCAAAACAACGCCTCTGCGGTGCTGGGCGGTGATTTGCTGGATACCCAGCAGCGTTTCCTCACCACGCAGCAGCCGCAACAGGTGCTGAACGGCAATCCGTCGCTGGAGGCGCACTATCTCGGCGTGATGGCTGAATACGCCAATATCAACGGCAAGGCCTGGCGCGTGGTCGTGCCGCTGCCCGCCCCCACTGAAACCAATTTCTACAAGTTCTGGCAGTTCTCGCCCGACGCACTGCATGGCCGTATCAACGCCACCGCAGCCGGGCTGCATCTCACCGCTCATGACGAATAAACGAACTCAGGAAGGCGCTATGCACACCGCAGACAAGGTGATTTGGAGTGAAGGGATGTTTTTGCGTCCTCACCATTTTCAACAGTCGGAACGCTGGTTAGAGGCGTACAGCCGCAGCTGGGGCAAATTGCAGTGCCCGTGGCACTGGGGTTTTATGACCCTCAGCATCGATCAGGCACTGCTACGCCAGGGCAAACTGGCGATTGCCGAGGCCAGTGGTCTGCTACCTGATGGCACGCCGTTTTCCATCACTGGCGCGGATAACGCCCCGCCACCGCTGGCCTTCAGCGATATTCAAGAGCCGATAGATGTGGTGCTGGCACTCCCGGAGCAGCGTCAGGGACAAACCGAAGTCATCTTCAGCGATGCCAGTGATTCCCTGGCACGCTACCTGAGCCAGGATCGCGAAGTTGACGATCTCAACGCCTCTTCAGTGGGCCGTGCGCCGATGCAGTTTGGTCGCCTGCGCCTGTGTCTGATGCCTGCTGCTGATTTAAATGCTGAATGGACCGCCATCGGCGTGGCACGCGTTAAAAGCAGCGGCAACGATCGCGCGTTGATCCTCGACAGCGACTACATCCCACCGCTGCTCAATGGTCACGTTTCCCCGGCCATTAATGCCTTTCTTAACGATATGCACGGTCTGCTGCAGCAGCGCAGCGAGCAGATGGGTGAGCGTTTGCAACAGGCGGGACGCGGTGGCAACACCGAGATGATCGATTTCATGCTGCTGACGCTCATCAACCGCTACATTGGTCAGGTGGCGCACAGCCGCCGCTTGCCACAGCTGCATCCGGAACGCCTGTTCAGTGAATGGCTGCAGTTTGCCACCGAACTCGCCAGCTGGTCGCCATCACGCCGCCCCAGCGAGCAGTTGCCAGTGTATGACCACGATAATCTCTACCTCAGCTTCAGTCGCCTGATGATTCAGCTGCGTCAAAGTTTGTCGCTGGTGATGGAGGAAAACGCACTCCAGCTCACGCTTACCGAACGCTCGCACGGACTCTATGTCGCCACCGTTTCCGACGTCAGTCTGATCCGCGATTACGGTTTTGTGCTGGCGGTGCGCGCCGATTTGCCGGGCGAAATGTTGATCACCCACTTCCCGGCACAGATGAAAATCGCGCCTGTGACGCGCATCCGCGACCTGGTGCAACTTCAGCTTCCCGGTATTGGCTTGCGGGTGATGCCAGCCGCACCGCGCCAGATTCCGTGGCACTCCGGTTATGTCTACTTCGAGCTGGAGCGCAGTGGCGAGCTTTGGCAACAGATGGCGAAAGCGGAAGCCTTTGCCCTGCATCTGGCCGGTGAGTTTCCCGGCCTCGACCTGCAACTTTGGGCATTGCGCCACGCACTCAGCTAAGCACGGAGAGAAGCGACCATGATGCAGCCGCAGTCACTTAATGGCGAACTGGAAGCCAGCACGCAGCATGAAAATCCGCTGGTGGCAATTGCCAATCCCTTGATCAACGCCATTGCCCAGCTACGCCATTCGGTCTCCCACGACAATCCGGCGGGCCTGCGTCAGCAGTTAATCGATCTGGTGCGCCGCTTTGAGGTGGCCTGCCAGCAGGCACAACTGCCGTATGAAACCATTGTTGGGGCGCGTTACTGCCTGTGTACCTCACTGGATGAAGCGGCAGCACTGACGCCGTGGGGCAGCCGCGATGTCTGGCCGCGCAGCGGATTGCTGGTGACCTTCCATAACGAAACCTGGGGCGGCGAGAAGTTCTTTCAGCTGTTGGCGCGCCTGTCACAGCATCCGCAGCAAAACATCCTGCTGCTGGAGCTAATGAACGCCTGCCTGCTGCTGGGCTTCGAAGGGCGTTACCGCATCATGGAAAACGGCCGCACGCAGTTGGAAACCCTGAAGTTGCGTCTGCTGCAGTTGATTCGCTCGGTGCGTGGTCCCTACCCGCCACCGCTTTCGCCACAGCCACTGGATGAACCGGTGCTGCAAAAATTATGGAAGCCGCTGATTCCGCTATGGAGCTTTGCTGCGCTGCTGGCGCTGCTGGGATGCGCGGTCTACATCACGCTGAACTGGCGCCTCAATCACTTTACCGCACCGGTGCTCTCGGCCATTTATCAAACCGACCTGCCGAAAGTCGATATCGCGCGCCCTGCGGCTCCCGCTGCACCGGCACTCGATTTGCGACATTTCCTTGCGCCAGAGATCGCTGAAGGACTGGTCACGGTCAACGATGAAGCCACCCGCAGCGTGGTACTGCTGCGCGGCGACGGTCTGTTTGACTCTGCAGCCACCACTATTCGCGATCGCTACCGCCCGGTGATCCGCCGCATTGCACAGGCGATGGACAACGTTAACGGTAAGATTCGCGTCAGTGGTTACACCGATAACGTCCCGATCCGCAGCGCGCGCTTTAACTCTAACTACGCGCTGTCACTGGCGCGCGCTCAGTCGGTGCAGGAGATGCTGGCCCAGGATCTGCGTCAGCCACAGCGCATCATCGTTGAGGGACGCGGAGAGAGCAATCCGCTGGCAGCGAACGATTCCGCCGCCAATCGTGCGCGCAACCGCCGTGTTGAAATCACGCTTCTGGTCGCGCCGAAACAGACTGAATCTGAACTCAACAGCGTGCATTAAAAGGAATAGCCATGATTCGCACTGTCTTTTCCATCGCCACCAGCCGCCTGATGTGGAGCGGCCTGGGCATTACAGCACTCTGTTTGCTGATCTGGACCGTGGGTCCACTGGTGGCGATTGGGGATTATCGTCCGCTGGAGTCGGCGCTGTATCGTTACATTGCCATCGCCGTGCTTTACGCACTTTGGATAAGCTACCGCGTCGTCCCTCGTCTGTGGCGTCGCTGGCAAAACCGTCGCCTGGTGCAAAAAATGGCACCGGCGCCAACGGCAGCTGACGAGCACGATGAGATGTCAGCCGAGCACCCACTGGCCGAGCGATTCAGTGAGGCAACGCAACTGCTGCGTCAGGCGCGTTTCAACCGTCCGGAGAGCCGCCGCTGGCCGCGCTGGATGCAAAAACTCAATCGCCAATACCTTTACCAGTTGCCGTGGTACATGCTGATTGGCGCACCGGGTGCAGGTAAAACCACCGCGCTGGTCAATTCGGGTCTGCATTTCCCGCTGGCCGCGCAGTTTGGCAAAACCGCACTTCGAGGCGTAGCCGGAACGCGTCACTGTGACTGGTGGTTCACTGACGAAGCGATTCTGCTGGACACCGCTGGCCGCTACACCACGCAAGAGAGCGACCGTCAGCAGGATGCGCAAGAGTGGCGCAGCTTTATGGGATTGCTGAAAAAGTATCGCCCACGCCAGCCGGTGAATGGCGCGATCATCACCATCAGCGTCGGCGATTTACTTAGCGAGTCCGAAGAAGCGCGCCATCAGCAGGCCAGCGCCCTGCGCAAACGCCTGCTGGAATTACGCGATCAGCTGGCGATCCCCTTCCCGGTTTACGTATTGGTCACCAAATCTGATCTGCTCAAAGGGTTTACCGCCAGTTTTGGTGCGATGAACAAGGCTCAGCGCGATCAGATTTGGGGCTTTACCTGGCCGTGGAGCGATCAGCAACTGGCCGTCGGAAGCGAATTCGAGCCACAGTTTGACCGCTTGCATCAGCGTCTGGATGCCGGTCTGGCAGATCTGATGATCCACGAACATGACAGCGTGAAACGCGCCGAAATGTATCTGTTCCCACAAGAGTTTCTCGCCCTGAAACCCTTGTTGAAACACTACCTCGACGTGGTGTTTGCCACCTCCGGCTATGATGCAAAGCTGATTCCGCGCGGCGTCTACTTCACCAGCGGCACCCAGGAGGGCCTGCCGTTTGACCGCGTGATGGGCCAGATGAGCCGCGCGCTGGGCTTGCCTGCGCTGCGAGCCGCTAACAGTGAACCGGCGCAGCCCGGCCACGGTCAGAGTTTTTTCCTGCATCAGATGCTGACCGAAGTGGTGTTCAAAGAAGCCGGTCTGGCGGGCATCAATCGCTGGTGGGCGGTGCGAAATCGCCTGGTGCATCTGGTCACCTACGGCGTGCTGGCACTGCTGCTGTTGCTGGCGCTGATCGCCTGGTTTACCAGCTATCACCACAACAAGGGTTATCTGGCTGACGTGCAGCAGCGTGTCCCAGACATTGAGAAGCAGAGCAAGGCGCTGTCCCCGCTCAACGGCGAAAACATCTTCTCGCAGTTGCCGTTCCTTAATAGCCTGGCGGGTCTGCCCAACAGCGACAAGCTCACTGATTTGCAACAGCCACCGCTTAGCTGGCGTGCTGGTTTGTATCGCGGTGAAGAGGTCTCTACCGCGTCGGATTCGCTCTATCAGCGTGCGCTGGAACAGATGCTGCTGCCGGTAATTGCCCGCAACATCACCGACTGGCTGCGCAGCGATAACGGCAGTGACGTCGATTACAGCTATGAAGCCCTGAAAGCCTATCAGATGCTGTATCTGCCACAGCATTACGACGGTAAGTTCCTCCACGCCTGGGTGATGCTCAACGTGCAGCGTACCCAGGGTACCAACGCGCCACAGGCACAGCTCAAAGCGCTGGATTATCACCTCGGCCAACTGCTTGATGACAAGATCAACGCTTCACCGTTTGAGCGCGATGAGCCCCTGGTGGTGCGTCAGATCGAGATGATCAGCCGTTCCCCACTCTCCACGCGGGTTTACGGTCGCCTCAAACGTCTGCTGATGCCGCGTGTTAATCCGGGCGTCAGCGTGATCAACCTGAGTGGTGCGCAGACCGAGCTGGTGTTCAGCCGCAAAAGCGGACAACCGCTGACCGAAGCGATTCCCGGCTTCTTCACCCCTGCCGGTTACTGGGGACCGTTCAACAGCAACATCAAAAATGTGGCCGCCAGTTTGTTACAGGAAGATCGCTGGGTACTGACCCGTCGTGAAAGTGCTGATGAGCAAAACACCCTGGAAAAGACGGTGCGCCGACTTTACCTCGACGACTATATGCGTCAGTGGGATGCGCTGTTGCAGGATATTCAGCTACAGCCAATCAATAACCTCGGCGAACGCATTAATACCGCGCGCCTGCTGTCGGGACGGACTTCACCCCTGCGTCAGCTGATCATTAACCTCAGCCGCAACCTGACGTTGACGCCACCGGAAGATGAAAAAGAGAAACAGGATAAGCCGTCGCTGCTGGAACGCAGCACCCACTATGTGAATAACAACGCCACCGCCACGCTGCAGGCGCTGTTCCGCGCGCGTAAAGCGGCGCAGAGCGGCAACATTGAAGCGCCGGAACAGCGGGTCATGGCGCACTACGCCAGCATTATTGAACAGGCGCAGGTGAGCGACCCGAAAGAGAGCAGTATCCCGTTTGATGCGCAGTTGAAAGATATCGACGACCTGTATAGCTATCTCACTGCGGTGCAGGACGCCAGCAACAGCGGCATGTCGCCTCCTGACAGCAGCATCATTTCACGGATGCAGGCCGATGCCGGTCGTCAGCCAGAACCGTTCCGCACGCTGCTGCTGGAGCTGGCGGTCGGTGCCAGCAGCGACACGCAAAAGCGCACCATGAGCAATATGCAGAAGCGGGCGGGCGTGGAAGTCGGCAGCTTTTGCCGCAGCGCGATTGCCGGACGCTATCCGTTTAATCACAGCTCCGGCACCGATGTCACCCCCGACGATCTGGCACGGATGTTCGCGCCGGGAACCGGGCTGATGGACAGCTTCTTCCGCGACAATCTCGCCAGCAAGGTGGACACCACCCACAGCAGCTGGCGCTACGCTCCCGGCGTCGATGGAAAAACGTTACCCGGTGGCACCACGCTGCTGCGCCCTTTCCAGCAGGCGCAGGCGATTCGTGAAGCCCTGTTTGCCAATGGGTCAAGCACGCCCTCCTATCGCCTGACCATTACACCCATCAGCATGGACAACAGCATTCTCAATCTGACGCTGGATGTTGACGGCCAAATCATCCGTTACAGCCACGGCCCGCAAACCCCTCAGGTGGTGAACTGGCCCGGCAACGGTAATACCCAACAAGTGCGAATGCAGATTGGTCTGACCGACGGCACCACCAATACTCTTAACACCAGCGGCCCCTGGGCGCTTAATCGCCTGTTCGACAAAGCCAGCCTGCATCCGGGCAGCAGCCAGAGTCAGCAGGCCACCTTCTCGCTCGGCGGTCATCAGATAGTGCTGGCGTATACCCCTAACAGCGTGCGCAACCCGCTGCAACTGCCGGGGTTCAGCTGCCCATGATGACCGTAAACGACGCTTCTTTCGGCTGGTACGGCAAATTACCCGGCAGCGGAGACTTTATGCGCCGCCGCCTGCCGACGCGGCTGGTTAACAGCTGGGCACAATGGTTTCAAAGCAGTCTGCCGCGTCTGGCGCAGCAGCCAGCAACCGGACGCGCGCCGGTGTGGAATTTCATTGTCCCTGCCACGCTCGGTGTCCCCATGATTCAGATGGGCTGCTTGTTGCCCACCCGTGATCGCGTCGGTCGCCAGTACCCGCTTTGCGCCATGCAACTGTTTACCCCGGAACACTGGCACAACCTGCAGCTACACACGGCGGGAGCCTGGTATTACCAATTGGGTAAAACCCTGACGCTGGCAGTGCAAAATCGCTACAGCGGCGATCAGCTGGATGCCGCCCTCAATGCCCTGCCGCCGCAACTGGCACGGCCGCCGCAGTCAGATGTGTTTGATGTGATTGGCTACCAGGATACCCCTTGCACTCTCAACTGGCCGCAGGTGGTCCACTACTTCGATCCGGCGCAATACAGCAGCTTTTGGTGGAGTAATCAGAGCGACGGCAGCGCGTTTTATAGCCATTCACACAGCGGCAACTTCACTACCCAACTTTTTCTGCGCCTGTTCAATCCACCCCACGCCAGCCGCGGTGAACCGCCGCTGTTTGGCCAGTTTTAACGGTGAAAAACATGAATGTCGATGCCCTTCTTGAACCGCTGCGTGACGATGCCCCCTGTGGCGATGACCTGGAATATGACGCGGCCTTTATGGCGCTGGAACAGGCGCGCAGCGGCAAAGCCGAGCAGCAGTTTGGCAACACTATCATCCCCGCTGAGCCGCCAGACTGGCAGCAGGTGGCACAGCAGGCGGAACAGTTACTGACCCGCACCCGCGATATCCGTTTGTTGCTGATCCTCAGTGAAGCCTGGACGCACACCCAAGGCCTGCGCGGATGTGCCGCAGGACTCACGCTGCTGAGTGAAGCACTGACCCGCTACTGGCCGACGCTGCATCCGGCGCTGGAGTTTGATGGCGAGCCGGATCTGCTGATGCGCGTCAGTGCCCTGGCTGCGCTCGGCCCCCAGTCGGGTTTCAGCCGTGCGCTGCGCAACTGTTGGTTGATTAAAAGCAGCACCGGCGAGATCACCCTGCGTGATGCCATCGCCCTGCTGGACGGCAGCAAAGCCGAAGTCAGCGATTTTCCTGGCGGCGTGCCGCGCCTGCGTGAGTCATTACAGCAACCTGATCACGCCAGCGCTGCCGCTATTCGCACCCTGGCGCAGCACTTCACCACATTGCGCCTATGTCTAGAGCAGCACCTGGACACCGCCGATATGCCCGACCTGGCCGCCACGGAGAAGGCGCTGGCGCTGCTACTGCCGTTGTTGCCGACACAAGCAGCATCGCCAGTGGAGGAGACCCCGGCGCTTGATACCGTGCAGGCAGAACCCGAGCACTCCACCCAATCGGCGCCTCTGTCCGCCGTGCTGAACTGGCAACAGGTGCCACTCAACTCCCGCGCTGATGCGGAGCTGATGCTGGAAAAAGTGCGCCTCTACTTTCAGCAGCACGAACCGAGCCATCCGGCCCCGATCATGCTGGAGCGCGTGCAGCGCCTGATTCAGCTCGATTTCCTCGACATTATTCGTGACCTGGCGCCCGACGCCGTCACCCAACTGCAGGGCCTGTTTGGCCGTGCGGGCGAATAAAACGCCTGATGTCAGGCACATAACTCATGGAGAACACTATGGCTAACTTCCCCACCATTAAACGCGCCCGCAGTGGACAGAAGTTCATCTCGCGCAACCGTGCGCCACGCGTGCAGATCGAGTATGACGTGGAGATCTACGGGTCAGACCGCAAGGTGCAGCTGCCTTTCGTGATGGGCGTGATGGCTGATTTAGTGGGGCAACCCATCGAAGATCAGCCGGAGATCGCCGAGCGTAAGTTCCTTGAAGTGGATATCGATAACTTCGATGAGCGCATGAAAGCGTTGAAGCCCCATCTGGCGTATCACGTTGATAACACTCTGACCGGCGAAGGCAAAGTCGGTGTGGATCTAACCTTCAACAGCATGGACGACTTCCTGCCCGATGCCATTGTGCGCCGTGTTGAGCCGCTCAATGAGCTGCTGGAAGCGCGTACGCAACTCTCCAACCTGCTCTCTTACATGGATGGCAAAAACGGTGCTGAAGCGCTGATCGCCGAAGTGCTGCAAAACCCGACCTTAATGAAATCGTTGGCCACCGCACCAAAGCCAGCCACCGCCTCAAATCAAGACAGCGAAACGGAGAAACACGATGAGTAATACCGCATCCCAAAATGCACGCCTGCAAACGGAAACCGTCACGCAGAGCGACTTCAGTGCGCTGTTAAACAAAGAGTTTCGCCCGAATAACGACCAGGCGCGTGATGCCATCTCGCAGGCAGTGCAAACCCTGGCTGAACAGGCGTTGGAAAACAGCCTGCCGGTGTCCGACGACGCCTACCGCACGATTCAGGCACTGATCGCTGAGATCGACGCCAAATTGTCGCAGCAGGTCAACGCCATTATGCACCACGAGAGTTTTCAGCAGCTCGAAGGCGCCTGGCGTGGCCTGCACTATCTGGTGAACAACACCGAAACCGACGAGATGCTGAAAATCCGCGTGATGAGCATCAGCAAACGTGAATTGAGCCGCACGCTGAAGCGCTACAAAGGCGTGGGCTGGGATCAGAGCCCGCTGTTCAAAAAGATCTATGAAGAAGAGTACGGTCAGTTTGGTGGCGAGCCGTATGGCTGTCTGGTGGGCGATTACTATTTCGACCACAGTCCACCAGATGTTGAACTGCTGGGCGAACTGGCAAAAATTGGCGCCGCCGCACACTGTCCGGTGATCACCGGTGCGGCACCGAGTGCATTGCAAATGGAGTCGTGGCAAGAGCTGGCGAACCCACGTGATATCACCAAAATCTTCTCCAACACCGAATACGCCGCCTGGCGCACGCTGCGTGAAAGTGAAGATACCCGCTATCTTGGCCTGGTGATGCCGCGCTTCCTGGCCCGTTTGCCGTACGGCGTGCGCACCAATCCGGTGGATAGCTTCGACTTCACCGAAGACACCGAAGGCGCCACCCACAAGAACTACACCTGGGCCAACGCGGCTTATGCGATGGCGGCCAATATTAACCGCTCATTCAAACAGTTTGGCTGGAGCACCTCGATTCGCGGCGTCGAGTCAGGTGGTTCGGTGGAGAACCTGCCGTGCCACGTGTTTCCGACCGATGACGGCGGCGTGGACATGAAGTGCCCGACCGAAATCGCCATCAGCGATCGCCGTGAAGCGGAACTGGCGAAGAACGGTTTCATTCCGCTGGTGCATCGCAAGAACTCCGATTTTGCCGCCTTTATCGGCGCGCAATCGCTGCAAAAGCCCGAAGATTATTACGATGCCGATGCCGCCGCCAATGCGCAACTGGCGGCGCGCCTGCCGTATCTGTTCGCCTGCTGCCGCTTCGCCCATTACCTGAAGTGCATCGTGCGCGACAAGATCGGTTCCTTCCAGGAGCGTGCCGACATGGAGCGCTGGCTCAACTCGTGGATTATCCGCTACGTCGATGGCGATCCGGTTAACTCCACACAGGAAACCAAAGCGCGTAAGCCACTGGCCGATGCCCGCGTCACCGTGGAAGAGCAGGAGGACAATCCGGGCTACTACGCCGCCAAGTTCTTCCTGCGTCCGCATTACCAACTTGAAGGCCTGACGGTATCTCTGCGTCTGGTTTCGAAATTACCTTCGCTGAAACAACAGCAAGGGTAAAACCCTCTGGGCGCACGTTCCCGCCCATTTTTTGCTTGTTCATTACTAAAGGAGTTCGACCCGCATGACCATCGCAATGTATCTGAAGCCAGAAGGCGTTGAAGGTGAATCTAAAGACTCGGCGCACACTGGCTGGATCGACATTCTCTCTTTCAACTGGGGTGCCAACCAGCCAAACAACATGAGCGTGGGCGGCGGCGGCGGTGCAGGTAAAGTGAATTATCAGGATCTGCACGTGCACGCCCGTATCGACAAAGCCACGCCAACGCTGATGCTGTATTGCTCCAACGGTAAGCATATCCCTACCCTGGAGTTCCATGTCACTAAAGCCGGTGGCTCACAGATCATCTACAACAAAATCAACCTGACCGAAGTGCTGGTCACCAGCGTGCAGTTCACCGGTTCACGTGATGACGACACCGTGGGCATCGAGTACTCGTTCCAGGCCGCGCAGGTGGAAGAGATCTACACCCAGCAGTCCGAAGACGGTGCCGCCGGTGCCGATACCACCTTCGGCTGGAACATCAAAACCAACACCGCGTCTTAATCGTTTCAAGCTATTTGCACGGGCGTCCCAACGGGGCGCCCACGCAGACAATTTTGCAGGTAAAGCCTATGCGATTCACCCTTGTTGAAAGTAAAAACGGCGTGCAGCCGCCGCTGACCAGCGTCGATTTCTATCCGCCAGGCGGCACCATTGGCCGCAGTGAAGACAATAACTTTATCCTGCCCGACGACAGCCGCACCATTTCACGGCTGCAACTGCTGGTGCACACCTCTGCTGAGGGTGAGTGCCGCATTACCAATCGCGGCAACGTGATCAACGTCGATTTCAACGGCATCCCGCTGGAACATGGCCGTCAGGTCGAATTGCAAAGCGGCGATTTACTGGGGATCGGCGATTACACGCTGGAAGTCAGCGATATCGCGGGGGAGACGCCCGCCCCACGCGTCACCACATCTCAGGCCACGCAAGCCAAACCCTTAGTCCGTCATACCGAATCTGAAGTACCCGGTGAGATCTGGGAGAGTTTGTCGCGCGACTTCTCCGCGCCAAAAGTGGCCCCGGCCGCGCCTGAAGCGCATCATCCCCTGACCCAACCGGCGGCGAAAGCGCTGAATCCGATTGATCCGCTGGCACAGGAAGATCAGCACACCGAGCTATCACAACTGGGCATCCGCGAAAGCGATCCCGCACGGTTGTTTGCCGAGAATGATCTGTTTCAGCAGCCGACTATTTTGCAGGATGCCACCCCCACCACGCTGCGCGATCAACCGCAGGTGGCGCATCAGCAACCGCAAACTGAACTCGACCCGCTGGCGCTGTTTGGCAGCAGTGGCAGTGCTCATTCAGAAGAGAGCGATCCCTTTGGCCTGATGAATGGTCAGGCGCAGCCGTTAACCCCGCCTGACCTGTTTCAGCCGGAAGCCGCGCCAGCGATCGCTGCACAGCACACGCCACCCGCCGCTGCGGTGGCAGCACCCGCGCCATTAGCAGCGTTAACGCCATCAGCCCCCACTGCAACATCACCTTCAGTATCAGCATCAGCTTCAGCAGCACCCATACCCACATCACCCTTGTCAGAAATATCGCCACCTGAGCCCGCGCCAATTCCAACACCGCGCGTGCAGCAGGCCAGCCCGGAACACTCCAACGCCAGCCGCGCCAGCGGGCGAATGGGCATTGACCCGGTGAGCTACAAAACCGCCGCCCAGCGACGCGCCGCCAACACGCCAGGCGTTGATGCTGAGCTGCTGCAGGCTTTCCTCGACGGCGCTGACCTGGCAGACATTGATGCCAAACCGCATCTCGACCAGGAGCAGATGCACCTGCTCGGCCAACTGCTTAGCCTGTTTTCACAGGGCACCGTGGCACTGCTCTCTTCCCGCACCATGCTCAAGCGCGGCGTCAATGCCGAAATGACCATGATCCTCGAACAGGCTAACAACCCGTTTAAATTGCTGCCCTCCGGGAAAAGTGTGCTGGTGCAGATGTTCAGCAGCCAGATGCCAGGTTTTATGGAGCCGGAAAAGGCGGTGCGCGATGCGCTGGTTGATTTACAGGCGCACCAACTCGGCATGATTGCCGGTATCCGCGCCATCATCACCGCCATGCTGCAATCCTTTAATCCCGACAATTTGCAGCAGGAAGAGAGCGGCCGGCACCTGTTTTCCGCTTCGCGCAAAGCGGCACGTTGGGACAGCTTTGTGAAGCGCTACCAAACCATCGCCAGCGAAATTGACGACGATTTCCATACGCTGTTTGGTGAAGCCTTCCTGCATGCCTACGACGTCGAAGTGAATCATTACAAAGACCTGCAAACGCAAAAATCGGATAAATAATGAATATAACGTTCGCGTCCATCAGCCATCAGGGCAAACGCAGTAGCAATCAGGATCGACTGGCGAACGCATTGGGCGCACGTGCCGCCTGCTTCGTGATGTGTGACGGCATTGCGGGAGAGCACGGCGGCGACACCGCAGCGCGTCTGGCGTGCGACACCATCATCACCCAGTTCGACGGTGACCATCATCTTGATGCCCAGCGTATTCGCGGCTATATCGCCGCCGCCAATCACGCCATTAAACAGCAGCAGCGCAACCACGACACCCTTAAGAACATGGGCACCACGCTGGTGAGCCTGTTTATCGATCGGGATTACCAACTCGCCTATTGGGCACACGCCGGCGACAGTCGCTTGTACCATTTTCGTCGCGGCTATCTGCTGGAGATGACGCGCGATCACAGCCTGGCGCAGCGCATGCAGGACGCGGGCTACCCCACGGATGCGATCAATCACAACCTGCTCTATTTCGCGCTGGGGATGAAAGAGGAACGCGAAGCCAGCTACAGCGACGTTCTGGCGCTGGAAGATGGCGACGTGTTTCTGCTGTGTACGGATGGCTTCTGGCATGAGATGGACGTCAGCGATCTGGAGCAGACGCTGCGGATGGTGAGTAATCCGCAAGAGTGGCTGGCGCTGCTGCAGCGGATGAAGCCGGACGACAACGGCGACAATTTTAGCGCCATGGCGGTGTGGATGGGCGATCCGCAGGAGTCCACCTTGCTCAGTTCACTGGGCGATGCCCAGCGTATTTTGTTGTCGCAGCGTGATTAGGGAGGCCGCCGTGAAAACTGCTTCTGCAATGCTGCTGTCGCTGCTGCTGTTGCCGCTGGCGAGTGAAGCCAAAAGCGTGCGTATCGTCTGGTCCCCGTCGCTGCGTCTCAGCGCCTGGCTGGATAATGTGGTGGATGGCCGGGTGAAAAGCTGGTGCGACGATAGCGTGGCCCTGCACTTTGAACCTCAGGGAGAATTAAAACCCGATGCGCTGGAAACCTTTGTGCCGCAGGTCGGCCAGTTGCTGAAACGCCAGTGTCACGGCCTCGACACGCTGCACTGGACGCTGATTGACAGTAGCGGTAAAGCGGTGCGCGAAGGCAATGTCACGGCCAAAGAGAACTGGCGCATCCCGCCAAAACCCAAAGTCGTGATCGCGCAGGCGGATACCACGCCGTGGCAGCGCTTCCGCATCAATGACACCTGCCAGTTGCGCACCTACTGGCCCAGCAGCGGCGATGTCCGTTTTACCTTTGATCAGCATCCGCAGTGTGACAAGGACGGTTGGATCAGCGGTGCCGGCTCGCTGCATCAGGACGCTACCACCACCGCACTCTGGTTCCTGCAGGGTTATCCGCTGATCGATCTGCCTGCCGGTGCGCACGATGCACAGGTGGTGGCAGCGAATAATCAACGGCTGATCCTGGCGAGCGCCACCGACGCACAAAGCTGGTTGCTGCTGCCGTGGGACCCTGCGCATCTGGCCTGGCGTTTTCACGGTGATGTGGTGGTGAAAACCCGCGAGGCGCAGCTGCATGATGACAACATCAATGCCCAGTTGATGGCCGATGCGCTACATCGCTGGCAGATCGATGCCAGTGCCAGCCAGCTCAACTGGCATCAGGTTGAGGCGCTGCATTTACAGCAGCGCGATCCCACGCAACCCACCAGCTAAACCACGCACTGATGCTGATGAGCCGCTTCGCACTTTATTCGCATCGAAATATCAAGGAGCCTGAATGAAACCCCATCCCGACAGTTTCAACGGCTGGCAGGCGCGAAAACAGCAACGTGTCACCGCTCAGGATGAGATGCGTCCCAGCCTGCTTGATCGTCTCACCGACGATCATCCCGAGCAGCAGAACATTGAGTTGGGGCGCCAGTCAGTGAGTCATCAAACCCTGCGCACCCAGGTTCTTCGCGACCTGCAGTGGCTGTTTAACTGCATCAACAATGAAAGCCAGCACGATCTCAAGTCGTGGCCTGAAGCACGTATGTCCGTGATCAACTTCGGACTGACGCCGCTGGCCGGCAAACGCATGTCAGAGATTGAGTGGGACGATGTGCGCACGGCGCTGCGACGCGCCATGCTGCAGTTTGAGCCGCGCATCATCCCGCATGATTTGCAGATTCGCTGCCTGACCGACGTTAACGCCCTCGACAATCACAACACCCTCTCCATCGAAATCAGCGGCAATTTGTGGTGCATTCCCTGGCCGCTGGCGTTTGTGTTTCGCACTGAACTCGATCTCGAACACAGCCGTTTTGACCTGAAGGACGCGGACGCATGAATCCACAACTGCTTGATTACTACAACCGCGAGTTAAACTACCTGCGCGAAATGGGCGCCGAGTTCGCCGATCGTTATCCCAAAGTGGCCGGACGTTTGGGCATGCAAGGTATTGAGGTCTCGGATCCTTACATTGAACGCCTGATGGAAGGTTTTGCCTTTCTCACCTCGCGCGTGCAGCTGAAAATGGACGCGGAGTTTCCACGCTTCACCGAGCAGTTGCTGGAGATGATCTACCCCAATTATCTGGCGCCCACCCCCTCCATGGCGATCGTCGAGTTTCAGCCGGATCACATGAAAGGCAAGATCAGCAGCGGCTTCTCCATTCCACGCGGCTCGCTGATAGAAAATCAGGCGATGAAAAGCAAAGGCGTCAGCTGCAAATACCGCACCGCGCATGATGTCACGCTGCTGCCACTGCAACTGCGTGAAGTCTCGCTTAGTGGCATCCCGGCTAACCTGCCCGTTTCCGCTGCTCAGCTTTCCCAGCGCGGTGCGGTGCGCGCGCTGCGTATCCGGTTGCAAACCACGGGCAACATTCCGCTGCATCAGCTGGAGATGGAAGATGTGCGCTTCCATCTTAGCGGAGCCGATCTGCCTGCCACTGAGCTGATGGAACTGCTGATGGCGCACTGTGTCGGCGTGCTGTATCGCAGCCTGGACAACGCTCAACACCTGCTACTTGAGCCGGAAGCCCTGCATCAGCAAGGATTCGCTGCCGAAGAGGCGCTACTGCCTGATGACCTGCGCAACTTTACTGGCTATCGCTTATTACAGGAGTACTTCGCGTTTCCGGCGCGTTTCCTGTTTTTCCGCACCAGCGGATTGCAGCCGTTAGTGAAACAGCTGCGCGGTGCCACCGAAATGGAAATCGTGCTGCTGTTAGATAAAGCCGACGACGATCTGGAAAGCGTGGTGGATGTATCCCATCTGGCGCTGCACTGCACGCCAGCGATCAACCTGTTTCCGCGGGTTGCTGAACGTATCCAGCTTACCGAGGGCCGCAATGACTACCACCTGGTGGTCGATAACACCAACCCGCTCGAATATGAAGTGTACAGCGTCAATCGCCTGTACGGCAGCGGCCAGTCGTTGCATGAAGAACAGGTATTCCGCCCGTTCTGGCACAGCTTTGGCAGCGATCACGGCAATTACGGAGCCTACTTTTCGCAACGGCGCGAAGCACGCACGCTGTCGGATCAGGCCAAAATTTACGGTACGCGCACCGGTTACGCCGGTTCAGAGCTGTTCGTTACCCTGGTGGATGAGCAGCAATCACCCTGGTCCGAAGCGGTGCAGTATGTGATGGCCGATGTGCTGTGCACCAATCGCGACTTACCGCTGTTGCTCAAACAGCAAGGTATGGATCAGTTCACCCTGCCCACCTCAGCGCCGGTGCTGGGTATTCATCTGCGCAAAGGACCGAGCGCGCCACGGCCGGCGCTGGCCGCTGGGGCCACCGCATGGCGCCTGATCAGTCAACTGCAGCTTAATTACCTCAGCTTGATGGAAAGCGACGGCGATCGAGGTGCGGCCTCACTGCGTCAGCTGCTGTCGCTGTATGCCGATACCGCAGAAGCCGCCACCTCGCGCCAGATTGAAGGCGTGCGACATTGTGAAATGCGCCCGGTGTTTCGCCGCGTGCCTGAACCGGGGCCGATTGTCTTCGCGCGGGGGATTGCCATTACCCTGACCATCGATGAACAAGCGTTTGGTGGTGCCAGTCCGTGGCTGCTCGGCAGCGTGTTAGCGACACTGTTCCGCCGCATGGTCGCCATCAACACTTTTACCGAGCTAACGATGAACAGCAGCCAGCGCGGAGAAATAGGTTACTGGCCGCCGCAAATGGGTAAGAGGTCATTGCTATGACCACGCTACATAAAGGCTGGCGTATTGCCTGCCGCCTGCCGGATGATTTCTGGCAGCAACGCCGCGCGGCCCCTTTCCAGCATGACCTGTTTCAACTGCTACGTCGTCTTGATGCGCAAGCGGGCAGCGCGTGGCAACTGGGACGCGCGCCGCTGCCGCGCAATGAACCGCTGCGTCTGGGTCAATCGCCATCACTGGCCTTCGCACCGGCGAGCTTAGCGGGCATTCGCCAGCGTAGCAGCGATGATCTGCACGAGGTGGATATCTGGAGTTTTGGCCTGTTTGGGCCTAATGGTCCTTTGCCACTGCACCTCACGGAGTATGCCCATGAGCGCGTTACCCATTTTGGCGACCGCAGCATGGTGGCCTTCTGTAATCTGTTCCATCACCGCCTTATCCTGCTGTTTACCGTGCCTGGGCGGATGCGCAGCCCGCCATTGCCCTCGATCGTCCGGATCGTCATCAGTTCAATCACTATCTCTCCTGCTTAACCGGCGTCGGCCAACCGGCGCTGCAACAGGATCGCGGCAGTCTCAATGAGCATGCGCGCTATGCCCTGGCTGGACACTTCACCCGGCAGACTCACGACGGCGAGGGGTTAACCCGCAGCCTGAGCTGGTATCTGCAGGTGCCTGTCGCAATCAAACACAACATTCCGCAGTGGATGCGCATTGGCGAACGCGAACAGGCCCAGCTGCGCGCGGGCAAGCATGCGCCGCGCCTCGGTGAAACCGCGTTTCTTGGCGGCGCAGTGCGCGATATTCAACACAAGTTTCGCCTGCGCCTGGGCCCGCTGCGCCTCAAGGATTATCAGCAACTGCTGCCGCGCGCACGCCATGCCCTGCAGGTGGTGGATTGGGTACGCCACTACCTGGGTAACGAATACAACTGGGAAGTGCAGTTGGTACTGCACAAAGACGATGTGGCAGGCGTGGCCCTCGGGGGCGAACAACCGCTCGGCTATACCAGCTGGCTCGGCGAGCAGCCTGATGCACGCCACCGTGATGATTTGATTTACCAGCCAGATGCCCGGCACTGATGAATCGTGCGTTTGATCGCGCGCCAGCCACCTTTTTCGCCCAAACCTGTCGGGCCGCCATCAATGGCGCCCCGGGAAAAATTTCGCGTAGATAAGGGAACACCATGTCAGATATTCGTCGCAACGTTCTATTTAGCAAATTGAATCGCACCCTGTTCACCTCTCTGGAAAGTGCCACCGCGTTTTGCAAATTACGTGGGAATCCGTATGTCGAACTGGTGCATTGGCTGCATCAACTCTGGCAACAACCTAACAGCGACTTACAGCAGATTGCGCGACGTTTTGAACTGGATGACGCGCAACTCAGCAGTGATTTGGTCAGCGCTCTGGATCGCCTGCCGCGCGGAGCCAGTGCCGTGGCCGATCTCGCGGAACATATCGATAACGCCGTGGAACGTGCCTGGATCTACTGCTCGCTCAGCGTGGGAGAGACCCAGATTCGCGGCGGGCATTTGTTGCTCGCCTTGTTGAAAACGGTGGCATTACGTCATGTTCTGATGGCGATCTCCGGCGAATTTGGCCGCATCAGCGCGGATCGTTTGCTGGAGTCCTTTAGCGATTACATTCAGTCCAGCGATGAACAGCAGCAGAACATAAGTGACAACGTCACTCAATCTACATCGGTTAATACCAGCGGCGAAAATGTGCTGGCGAAATATGGCCGCGATCTCACCGCTGAAGCGCGCGCCGGGAACATCGATCCGGTGGTCGGCCGCGATGAAGAGATTCGTCAAATGATCGATATCCTGTTGCGCCGTCGCCAGAACAATCCGCTGCTGACCGGTGAAGCTGGCGTGGGTAAAACCGCGCTGGCAGAAGGCCTGGCGCAGTGTATCGCCAGCGGCAGCGTGCCCCCGCCGCTCCAGCAGGTGCAACTGTGGCTGCTGGATATCGGCTTGCTGCAGGCCGGCGCCTCAGTGAAAGGTGAATTTGAAGCGCGCCTGCAGGCGGTGATCAACCAGGTGCAGTCCAGCCCACAACCGATTGTGTTGTTTATCGATGAAATCCACACGCTGGTGGGCGCTGGCGGCCAGCAAGGCACGGGCGATGCCGCTAACTTGTTGAAACCGGCGTTAGCGCGCGGACAGCTGCGTACCGTGGGCGCCACCACCTGGGCGGAGTACAAAAAGTACATCGAAAAAGATCCGGCGCTGACCCGACGCTTCCAGCCGATACAGGTGGCAGAACCGGATGAGCAAACTGCGATTTTAATGCTGCGCCACCTGGCCCAGCCCCTGTCGCAACATCATCAGGTACTGTTGCTGGATGAAGCGTTACAGAGCGCGGTACGCCTTTCACAACGCTACATCCCGGCCCGCCAGCTGCCCGACAAAGCCATTGCCCTGCTGGATACCGCTTGCGCCCGCGTAGCGGTGAGCTTGCACCATCAACCGCCAGAGTTAGCATTTTGCCGCCAGCAGCTGGCAGCACTGCAACTTGAAATTGACATCGCCGAACGTGAAGCCCGCCTCGGCTTCGACTCCGCCCCTGCGCGAATCGCCAGAGCACAACAGCAGCAAGTGATATTGCAAGATGAAGAGCAGCAGTTGGATCTGCGCTGGCAACAGGCGCTGGCTCTGACCCAGCAGCTGAGTGCGCTGCGTGCAGAGCTGTTGGTCGATCAGGATGCCGAACGCAGCGCGCGCTACCAGGCGCTACAGCAGCAGCTGGACGACCTGCAAGGCGATACGCCACTGACCTTCCCGGCGGTCGACTGTAGCGTGGTGGCCAGCGTGGTCGCCGACTGGACCGGTATCCCACTTGGCCGCATGCTGCAAAGTGAACGCGATGCGGTGCTCAATCTTGCCGATACGCTGGCACAGCGGGTCATCGGTCAGCAATCGGCGCTCAACGCCATCGCGCAGCGCATCCAGACATCGCGCGCCGGACTCGACGATCCCGGCAAACCCATTGGTGTATTTATGCTGTGTGGCCCATCAGGCACCGGAAAGACCGAGACAGCACTGGCGTTGGCCGAGACCCTGTACAGCGGCGAACAGAATCTGATCACCATTAACATGAGTGAATTCCAGGAAGCGCACAGCGTCTCCACGCTCAAAGGCGCACCGCCGGGCTATGTCGGTTATGGCGAAGGCGGTGTGCTCACCGAAGCTGTGCGCCGTCGTCCCTACAGCGTGGTGTTGCTGGATGAAATCGAAAAAGCGCACCCCGATGTGCATGAGATCTTTTTCCAGGTATTTGATAAAGGCTGGATGGAAGATGGCGAAGGTCGACGCATCGATTTCCGCAACACGGTAATCATTCTGACCTCGAACATCGGCAGTGATGAACTGGCGCACGCCTGCTCTCAGACTGAAGTACAGCCGGACACGGAGACAATGAACCGCCTGCTGCGCGCGCCGCTGCGCGAAGTGTTCCCCGCCGCACTGCTGGGCCGTCTGGCGGTGATTCCGTACGTGCCGCTCAGCGATGCCATGCTGATCCGCATTATCGATCTGCGGCTGGCAAAAATTCAGCTGCGCTTACTCGATCGCCACGCCATCACCGCCGAGTTTGCACCGGCCGTGGCACAGCAAATTATGCAGCGCTGCACCGAAGGCGAATCCGGTGGACGCATGGTGGACGCGGTACTATCGCAGACACTGTTGCCACAAATCAGCTGTCAGTTGCTGAGTGAAGCTGCCGCAACGACGCCGCGTCGGCTGCGGGTGGATTATCAACAGGCGGCGTTCCAGCTGGAATTCAGTGTGGAGGCAGAACATGAGTGAAGCCAGCAACAAAACCGCATCTCAGGCGCTGCCCATCGGCTATCGCTTTAACGAGTATGAAATCCAGCAGGTGATTGGTGAAGGCGGTTTCGGCATTGTCTATCGCGCCTGGGATAGCGAGTTGGATCGCACTGTGGCCATTAAAGAGTTTATGCCTGCTTCAATTGCGCTGCGTGATGAGAATCACCATCTGCTGTTACGCAGTGAGCGCTTTATGCGCCTCTATCAAGCGGGTTTAAATAGCTTTATGCAAGAGGCCAAAACCCTCGGGCGCTTTAACCATCCGCATCTGTTGCACGTGCTGCGCTTCTGGCAAGCCAACGACACCGCCTATATGGTGACGCAGTTCTATCAGGGTGAAACGCTGAAAAGTCGCTACCTGCGTGACTTTACCCCCTGTAGTGAAGCGGCGATGCGCGACATGCTGCCGCCACTGCTGAGCGCGTTGAAAACCCTGCATGATCACGACTATCTGCATCGCGACATCGCACCGGACAATATTTTGCTGCAACAGGATGGCGCGCCGGTGCTGCTGGATTTCGGTTCAGCGTGCAAAACCATCGGACATCTGACGGATAAAACCGAGATCATGCTGAAGCCGGGTTATGCGCCGATTGAACAGTACAGCGAAGGACGCGATGGCGATCAGGGCCCGTGGACCGATATCTATGCACTGGGCGCGGTATTGCATACGCTGATTTGCGGCGAGGCACCGCCGGTAAGCGTGGTGCGTTCGCTGAGTGATAGTTATCAGCCGCTTGCTGAACGGGAGCTGAGCGGTTATTCCCGCGGCTTGCTGCACACCATCGACCAGATGCTGGCCTGCGAACCCGAGCAGCGCCCGCAGTCAATTGTCGCCCTGCGCGATCTGTTGGTGGAAAACGACCGTGAGGTGCAGTGTGATGCGCCAGAACCGGAACTGACCACTGCGCGCGAAGAAACCTTGTTGCCTGCAGTGGTGGTGCCGGAGATAGCCATGTCTGAACCGGCTATCGTGACGCCACGCACACGGCGTCCACTGTGGATTGGCGGCGGGATAGCCGCGGCGGGATTGGTGACCCTGCTTGCTGTGCACGGATTGAAGAACAATAGCCCTTCACACGTGGCGGTCGCCCCCACAAAACCCGCGGTAGAAGTGGCAGAACAAAAAGTGACACCGTCACCTAAACCCGCTGTCGCGCCTGTCCCTATTACGCCCGCGCAGATTTATTTGCGCGCAGCAGATGCCACCCAACTGACTCAGGTGGAAATCAACGGTAAAGCGCAAAGCACAGATGATCAGGATGGCATGAAAAGGTTGAGTTTAGTTCCGGGGGACTATCAGTTGCAGGTGACGCTTAAGCAAGGCGGTCACTGGCAACATACATTGCATATTGATGAAGGGAGCGGCACCTGGCTGGTGAATGTGCCGACTCCCGCAGGCTGATTTATTCGACCACGTTGCCGTTTTCGGAGAACAGCACTTTGTCCCCTTTGGACTGGTGCTGTGAAACCTGTAGCGTCCAGACGTGGTTGTCATCGTTACCCGCGCCTGCCGCCGGAGACAACACGTAACTGTAATCACCGTTGCGGAAGATGTAGCCACGGAAATCGTGCGACGGGCCAATATTCAGTGTCGATCCCTTCAGCGTCAATTGATGGTGATTCTTTTTATTGATCGAGTGATAAACAATGCCATCGCACTCCACATCGCCCTCAACGCATTTGCTGGTATCCAGAAACACCTGATAGCTTTTGCTATCAAAAAACGGTTTTTTGGCAGCAGGCGTCTGTGCCATCGCGTGGAGTGAAAAACAGACCAGTGATAAGGCAAGTAACTTTTTCATAATTTGATATAAATTCCTTTGTGATATACGTTCAATTCACTTTTCCTGCGATTCACCAATCCCTTCATACGCACGCCGCGCGAATAAACAAACTGCATCCACGCGCGATCCAAATCCTCTGGCGATTCGCCATTAATCACTTTTAATGCCGTCGAGTAATATAAGCCTTTATGGTTCAGGTTATCACGTGTGCCAATATTAAACGCCAGCATGACTAATGCATCAAACTCATTTTGAGTCAGCGCGACTTTGGCATACTGTCGCACCGCATCAACAAACTTTTTTAAATCCTGGGAGAATAACGTTTCAGCAGCCGACTCTGAGATGCCATCTTTAAACTGGTCGAATTCGCTCTGTCGACTGATCCAATGTCCGTAACCGATGGTCGCGCCCGCCGTCCAGCTACTGATGGTGTGAGAACTGTGGTCGTCATACGGTAACGTGTGCAGCTGTTCATACTGCATCATCAGTTTAAGTACCTGATAACTCGGGTACATGGTCATTGGGTTCTTGCGTGTGCCATTCGGGTTACTGCCGGTGGAACCGTGGGCGCGCGGCAATCCACTACGCTGACCGGAAGACAACTGACTGAAGGTTTTTTTACCGGGTGACACCAGGCCATCGGGATTATGATAAAAATGTTTTTGGTAGGTGATAATTGCTTTAGTGGTGTTATTCCCGCAAATGCCATCGATTTGTAATTGCGGAAAACCATTTTTATTTAATAATGTTTGCACCAGTTTGACATCTTGCGGTCGATTGGTTCCGCGCAGCCCAACACTTTCCTGTATCGTTTCCATTATTCGCCTCAAAAATTCTTTTCATGTGAGTAATTTTATTGACGCCTGAAGCACGTAGCGGATAATTATGCCGCATTTTTAACCGCAATAATGGGCTGGAAAGTTCGGATTGTTCTTAAAGTCTTAAATGACATTTTCGTGACAGTTCATTGTCACCTTTAAATAAAGATGATGCCAAAGAAATGAATTTCCTTGCTACGAACTTGCACTCTTTTTGGTCCAAAAAATAATCGTGGCGGCAGGCACTGTGTCTTTTCCCACTGCCACGTGTTGTCTCAGTGGATGGCGATAACGGCTTGCAGCGCCAGTGCTGGAATGGTCAACGGCCGGATATCCTCGGGCATGACGTTTGCCGCCGCTGCCATTGAGACCTGCGCCAGGGCCACTTGTTGTGCGCCTTGCGCGCGTCCCTGTTTTACCGCGTCAGCGATGAGCGCGTGATAGCGTTGATGATCGCCCGCTTTAAATGCGGCCCAGGCATTAGGGATCAGCGCGACCTGCGGCTGTTTCTCCGCTGGCAGCGTGGGTGGACAGAACAACAGGCGTGTGGCGGCTAACGTTGACTCAGCCGCGCAGAGCACCAGCGCAGGCCCTGCCATTTGATGCAGGTGATCTGCCAGCATTCGGTCTGCGCGATAGACCGGGCAGCCCGTGTTTTTCGGC